>Ga0247831_1000691_pt1 | contig 72487 bp, 57 predicted proteins | sample LaCruzMarch2015__9_FD_192406 | JGI IMG/M metagenome (GOLD analysis project Ga0247831, IMG submission 192406) | Freshwater microbial communities from meromictic Lake La Cruz, Castile-La Mancha, Spain - LaCruzMarch2015_1m | ecosystem: Environmental > Aquatic > Freshwater > Lake | place: Spain...
GCTTCAGTCGCACCTGCAACACGAGCGCGCATTGTCGAGGCGGCGATGGCACTGGGATATGAGCCCAATGCTATTGCCCAAGGTCTGATAACCAAACGGTCAAACCTCGTCGCAATCATTATCTCCACCCTGACCAACCTTTACTATCCCGAAGTTTTGGCCGAACTCACCCAACGCCTATCCCTGCATGGTGTACGCGTGCTTTTGTTTAGCCTCGCTGCTGAATCCGACGTTGAGGAGGTTCTCGGCCAAGTTTGGCGTTACCGTGTTGATGGCGCGATCGTGGCTGCACGTCTGTCGACCGAACAATTGGTTGCCTTTTCCAATCGGGGTGTCCCCTTGGTTCTCTATAACCGGGTTGGTGAAGGCGTCCCGGTCGCAAGTGTCTGTTGTGACTCTGATCTGGGTGAGCGCGCTTTGGTTGATGGCCTCGTGCAGGCTGGCCATTCATGCTTCGGGATTATCGGCGGCCCTGCTGATTCCTACGTGGGCGAAGAGCGCGCTAATGCCGCGATCAATCGTCTTGCCCATCACGGCATCAAAGCTGAATTTGTCCGCGGACAGTTTGATTATGAGAGCGGTGGCGCTGGCCTGAAAACAATGATGGAGCTTACAGACAGCAAGCTAGACGCGCTGATTTGCGTCAATGATTTGATGGCAATTGGCGCTATGGACACAGCGCGGAACATCATCGGCAAGAAGGTACCAAGCGAATTGTCCATTACGGGCTTTGACGGCGTTAGTCCGGCCACTTGGGAAGCCTATCAACTCACAACGATACGCCAGCCCGTTCGACGCATGACCCAAGCCGCTGTTGCGATGTTGTTGGAGCGTATTGAGAGCCCTGACATTTCTCCTGAGCAGCGGTTATTTGCCGGGGAATTGCTTTCTGGGCGGTCGGCACGCTTGTTGTGACTTCGCCCCCGACCCTTGTTTGGATAGCAGGCCATATGTGCGACCATAGGCTTTGGCGGGATGTGGGCTTGATCGACACTTATCCAAATGTCTATGCCGCCATTACCCAGTCCCAGAGCATCGAAGCTTTGGCACAAGAGGTTCTGAAGAAGGTTGAAGGACCCATCATCCCTATTGGCTTTTCCATGGGTGCCATTGTGGGGTTGATGATGGCCAAACTGGCACCAGAGCGCTTGGTGGCGATGGTTCTTTCCAGCACCAATTGCACCGCAGATTTACCTGAAAGAGCTGTCGCCCGCTTATCCCAGCAAGCCCATGTTCGGGAGGGCCAATTAAGCACGATCGTGCGCGATGAGCTCAAACCCCATTATTTAAGTCCCTTTACACAAGGCAAGAAACGCGCGGAAATCCTCGACTTAACCTCGGAAATGGGCTTGGACCTTGGGCCGGAAGTATTTTTGCGCCAAAGCGAGGCCCTTCGAACCCGCCCCGCTTTGTGCGACGTGATTGGCAAGTTTGACGGCCCTATCCTTGTCATCGCGGGAGCAGACGATAGCCTGTGTCCACCCGCTTGGCACGCCGCTATGGCGGCACGCAATCGCCGCGCCAATTATGTTGAAATTGAAGATGCAGGCCATTTGGTGCCGCTGGAGCAGCCAGCTGCCTTCACAAGGGCCATTTTCGACTGGCTCCGTATCCTAGAAACAACGCCGAAGCAGGAGAGTAACGCATGAGCGAACGCATTTTAACTACCCATGTCGGATCCTTGCCGCGTTCAAAGGCCGTTACCGACTTGATCTTTGCCGCCGAACGCGGTGATCCTATTGACCGGGTTCAGTTTGACGACGTGATTGGCCGGGCCGTTGATGAGACCGTCGCCAACCAAGTTCGGGTTGGTATCGATCTGGTTTCAGATGGCGAGATGTCGAAGATTTCCTATGCGACCTATATCAAGGACCGAATCACAGGTTTTGATGGCGATAGTCCGCGGACCCCTCCCTCTGACCTCGAAGCTTTCCCTAGCTTTCTGAATCGCCAAGCCAGTGGTGGTGGCACGCCGACCTATCGCCGCCCAAAATGCGTTGGCCCGGTCGCAGTGAAGTCCATGGAACCTCTAAAAGCCGACCTTGGCTTTATGGCTGCTGCGCTTGCCAATCATGAGCCGGTTGCAGGCTTCATGAATGCGGCGTCACCTGGCGTTATTGCGCTGTTTCAGCCCAATGAGCATTATGCAACGCAGGATGACTATCTCGAAGCGCTCGCTGAAGCCATGCGGCCTGAATATGAAGCAATCGTGGCTGATGGCCTAATCTTGCAGCTTGATAGCCCAGATCTAGGGCTTGGGCGGCATATGATGTATAAGGACCGGAGCGATGCAGACTATCTGAAACTCATCGGCACCCATGTTGATGTCCTAAACCACGCGCTTCGAAATGTGCCTGCAGACCGTGTTCGGATGCACGTATGTTGGGGCAATTATGAGGGACCCCACCATCATGATGTTGAGATGGGGGTAATCTTGCCGACGCTGATGAAAGCAAAGCCAGCAGGCCTGCTGTTTGAGACCTCGAACCCCCGTCACCAGCATGACTGGAACTATTTTGTTGAGATGCTGGCCATCATTCCCGATGACAAAATCCTGATTCCGGGCGTGATTGATTCAACTACCAATTTCATTGAGCATCCCCGTGTGGTTGCCGAACGCATTGAACGCTTTGCTGGAATTATCGGTCGAGAGCGCGTGATTGCAGGCACCGATTGTGGGTTCTCAACCTTTGCGGGGTTTGGTGCGGTTGATTCCGAGATTGTTTGGGCCAAACTTAAGACACTGGCTGATGGGGCCGAATTGGCCAGCAATAAACTCTGGAGCAAAGCAGCGTGAGTGCATTTCGTGACAAGCTACTTGCCGGTGAAGTGATCGCCGCTACATGGGTCAAAACACCCAGCCCGATCATTGTCGAAGTCTTGAGTCTTAGTTCACTGGACTGTCTAGTGCTGGATGCAGAACATGCCCCTTTTGACCGCACGACTTTGGATCTGTGCATTCTGGCAGCACGAGCTTATGCAAAACCCGTCCTTGTTCGGCCGCCTACCAGCAGCCATGAGCAAATTCTCAATGCGCTCGATTGCGGTGCACATGGTGTTGTGCTCCCCCATATCAGAAGTGCAGAGGAAGCTGCCGACGCGGTAAAGGCCTGCCACTATGGTCGTGGCGGTCGTGGTTTTGCCGGTTCCAGCCGATCAGCCGGCTACACGACCAAGGGCATGACTAAACACCGCGAGACCGCAAAAGACGTCATCGTCATTGCTCAGATTGAAGATGTTGAAGCGGTCGAAGACATTGATGCGATTGCCCGTGTGGACGGAATTGATGCTCTCTACATTGGCCGCGCGGATCTCACTGTCGCTTATGGCGCGGTAACGCCAGATGATGAGATCGTTGTAGCGGCGGTCGACAGGATTGTGGCGGCAGGAAAAGCGGTAGGCAGGGTCACTGGCATGTTCCTAGGTCGTCCCAGCGATGTACCAATTTGGCGGGACAAGGGGGCTAGCCTCTTTGTCTTGGGCTCTGATCATGATTTTATACTTCAGGGTGCAGCAGCCCTAGCCCAAGTCATTAGAGGATGATGGGATGGGCAGGTCGAAGGCGAAGTTCCCCCTTCCAAGGCAGTCGGCGGCCCCAAGCCGGGCCGATGTATGCCCACACTTAAGGACAAGCCTCTCGGGTTTAGTACAAAAGACGCGCTTCAGTTTATGTGAGCACCGCTCTCAGGCGTAAAAGGCCGGATGAAAGCTGAATCGGCCCGCTGGGATCGTGTTGTCGAGCGGTAGAACCATGAAGTATTCGGCGGGTTCGTTCTCCGGCGCATTTGCCGCGGAAGGAATAAACCCGTGGCGGGAATAATATTTAGTGTTTCCTACGAGAATGCATCCGCGGGCTTTTCGGGCGTTCATCCACGATTTGGCTTCTTGAATGAGCATACCACCCACGCCCTTTCGTTGCAGGGTCGGCTCAACGGAGATCGGGCCAAGTCCAAACCAGCCCTCGACCCCGCTTAGATGTGCGACGGGCGAGAGCGCAACATGGCCGACGACTTTTCCGTGCTGCTCCGCCACGAGGGAGAGGCTAAGCGTACCCGCATTCCGCAAGACATTGATTAGATCTTGTTCATTGCCATCTGCATAGGGCATCGTCGCAAAGGCAGCCTTGGTAACGTCGTAAATCGCGCCATGATCTCGTAGCTCTTCTGGTCTGATCAGGATGTTGGTTAGTTGGTTCATACCTAAAGCTTCCGTGTGCTTCCTAAGCAGTTGTGTCCTAAAGATTGGCGAGCTTGAATCCGGCACACTTTTCAAACTAAGACACTACCTAAGCCCACCAGTCTCTTATCCGCAAAGTCCATATCGTTAAAGCTCATCACGGTATGGCGACTCATTCGCGCGCCAAAGCAGAGAATGGGCAATGACATGCCCTAATGGATATTCTCACCGAGCGGACGGTCAAACGCGGGTGCTGCGTCAAAGTCGGCCGGGGTGAAGGGCTTGGCCATAAACAGATAGGGATAATAGTAAGTTCTTAGCCGGGTATGATAAGCCCGAATGCGATCCTGATATGCCGATTGTGCGGCCATATCTGTCCGTGCAATCCGGTGGAGGCCACGCTGAATGGCAATCGGAGGCAAGGCGAGAGCGAAAAGTCCTGCGCGGGCGTCACGCTCTGCAATCCCGGCCCGATAGGCTAGCGACAACGGCTCAACGTGCTGATCGCCTAAGTGCTGGAACGCATAATACCATTTCCATTCAAAGGGACGTTGCATGGGCGGCGAAGTCGCATATTGCGGATAGAGTTTATAAAAGCGCTGCAAGGTCGCATCGCGATCTAAATCCCACGCATCATGCACCACCTCGCGGTTCTCGCGCATAATGGCCGCCCCGTCCGGGATTGGGGTGGCCGCATTGATCACCAGATTGGAACCGGCAGGCGCAATCAGGGTAATCACAAACCAGATGGTGGCCAACAGAGCCGCATTCGTGGGTGAGCTACCCGCACCCTTTGCGATCAAAATTGCAACCAGGGTCCAGAACCCAAGCAATGTGAGGATGAGGGCGGTAAAGGCCAATGTCTCGCCTAGTCCCGCCCCGCTGATCAGGGCGCCGACCCAGAAGACGACAATAAGCACGGCGCTTACCAAGCCAAAGCGAGCCGCAATCCGGGGTAGCCAGACGCGCACCCGGGCCTTTGGAAGGGCCTGCAAACTTGCAAGTCGACCGGCCTCCCGCTCACCCGACCAAAGATCGTAGAAAAGCACAATCAGAACTAAGGGTGCCAAATAGATCAAGACAAAGGCAAAGTCGAAACGGCCCGGCAATGCCAGCTCTGGGTTTTGGGCTTCATTCTCATGCATTTGGCCCTCGAGCGCTAGAGCCCGAATACGCAAGATAGACGGGGCAATATCGCGTTGGCCGAGGGCGGCAAACGCAAGGGCCGCCGGCGGGTCCCATGTCGGGTGAAAGCGGTAATAGGCCGCATCGCCCGCATCGGAAGCAAAGCTCTTGATCGCGGCCGTATCTGTTTTTTGTAGGGCAATAACTTCACTAATGGCGGCCTTTTGTCTGGCCACTTCCTGTAACCCCAAACCGACTGACAATGCGGCCAACCCTGTCAGCAGCGCGATTGCCAATGCACTTGCGCGTTGGCGCAGAAGGAAGCTGATTTCCCGCCAGAGGTGCTTCATAGTGCCCTGCCCGCCAAAACGCGGCCACTCCAGCCAGCCAAAATCACCATGGCCACGAGCCATAAAGCGAGAAGAAGGATTGGGGTGATAGCGGCGGATAAGCGGTCTGCAGCACTTGTGGGCTTGAAGACAAAGTCCGGCGCCTTGGCCCAATTATTGGCACCAATGCGGGTGCGCTGTTCGGCCTGAGGATCCTTAGACCGAGCAGCATCATCAGCGAGACTTAATCTATCCCGGTGCAGACCATTGAGATATTGCACCATGGCAAAGCGGTGGGCTTCGCTTTGCTGTAAGAAACGCAAATGGGTTTCAAGGTCGGTCCCTGCCCCTGCCATCGACACACGGCGCACAGCAAGAGCTGGGCTAAAGATCGACAGATAGGCAACGATGTTGCTTTGTGTGCGCTGGGTGGTGGCTAACTCGGCAAAATGTTTGTCAAACAGCCGCGAGGTCAGCGCCTCCCCTTCGGCCGAGACGGCCCCGCGGAAATTGAAAGGCAAGTCCTCGACTTTGGAGACACCATAGTGCGCCAAGGTGCGAGCTTTAAAGGCGGCGAAGAAAGGATCATCGGGATTGTGGCTGTCGCCCAATTGGCGCAACTCTGCTCGGATCGTTAGATCTGTCGCGGCCCGGCTCTCTAAGGGTTCTAAGCGGCTTGCCAGTTCTGCGGCCCCGCGTGGGGCTAAAACGGCCATGAAACACCAAATGCCGATCAGGATAAGTAAGGCTGCTTGGCCCGAGCGAGCCAAGGCTGAGACTGCAATAATGCCGACAACCCAAATCAGCACATAAAGGCCATAACCAAGCCCAATCATAGCTGCGGCACCCGCTTCGCTTGGCATGACAATGGCCATCAAAATCAGGGTCAACCAAGCAGGCGCGAGGGCGACAAGGCCGACAGAGCCAAGCGCGAGGGTTTTGCCGAGGATGAGATCCCCTGCTGTGACACCTGAAGACAGAAGAAGCCTTAAACTGCCGCGCGTACGCTCGCGCGTGATCATCGAAAAACCCAAAAATATTAGCAATAGCGGCGCGAGTGTTTGGAGGACAAAGGCCGGCGTCAACTGGCCAAAACGCATGAGGCTTGAGTTCTCGCGCACCGCAGAAATGGTCGCACTATTTTGGCGATGGCCCTCCAGATAAAGCGTGGTACCACTGAAAGGGTCAATGCCTGGATCAAACCCAGCTAGGGTGCCAATCGGGCGGTACACATAGCTGCCATAATGCACCATACGGTGGGGATGGCGGGCGGGTTGAGCTTCAAACAGCGCATCGGTTTCGGTCTGATTGGCCACGCGGCCTAGGCGTTCCTGCGCCATGTGGGTGTAAGAGGTTGCTGCTGCAATTGTCGATAAAAGCAGCAAGGCAATCACGCCAATCAAGGCCACGCGCGAGCGCACCATTAAGGCAAGCTCAGCCCAGGCGATTAGATGGGCGCGCTTCATGCAGCGGCGTGCCCGACGCGTGCATGGGTGAATGCGCCATAGAGGGCTTGTAGATCAAACCTTGGAATTGCGCTTTGGGCTTGCCACTCTGATGCCAGTTTGCCGTCAACTATCAGGCCGATCGTATCGGCTACATCAACTGCACCCAAGAGATCATGGGTCACCATTAAAATCGCTACATCACTCGCCTTGAGGTCCAAGAGGAGAGCATGGAAATCCTGCGTCGCTTGCGGGTCCAGACCCGTAGTTGGCTCATCGAGCAAAAGCACGGGTGTTCGGCGCAGCAAAGCAAGCGCGATGGCCGTCTTCTGACGCATGCCTTTGGAAAAAGCACCCAAGCGTTGGTCTTGTGCGGCAGGATCTAGTCGAACTTGGGCAAAGGCCTCTTCAATCTGGGCCTTGGTGCGCGATTGGCCAGCTAGGCTCAAGAAATAGTCCACGTTTTCGCGCGCGGTTAGATGCTCATAAAGCGCAACTGTTTCAGGCAAATAGGCGACTGCGGCGCGTGCAGCATCAGGCTGGGCCGCGGGGTCTTTGCCGTCAACCAACACCTGGCCGCTCGCAACTGGCAAGAGGCCCAAAGTGGCAAACAAGGCGGTTGATTTTCCAGCACCATTGCCACCCAGCAGAGCGTAAATATGCCCCGCAGGCACACTCAGCGTCAGGCCGTCCAGCACGCTGCGAGCGCCGCGCTTTACCACCAGTTCGCTAAGCGACAGACCTTGAGCCCCCATCCTATCGCACCCCTAGAAACTGTAGCGCAAAGCCACCGTCACGTTGCGCGGGGCACCCGGTGCAACCCACAGCCTGCTGAATGAATTGGTGTAAAAAGTGGTGTCGGCCAGATTATTGACTTGAGCCGACACTTCCAAATCATCGGTCAGATCATAAGTCGCAAACAGTCGCAGCGTGGTATAGGCAGGCAACTTAAACGTCGTAGCCGTTTCACCCAGACGCTCGCCCACATAAAGCAGACCACCGCCGATCTCCAACTCTCGCCCGCCGACCTCATATTCTTTCGAGACGAGCGCGCTCAACGTATGCTCAGGCACATTGATCAGTCGATCGCCCTTTTTAATGAGCGCGGCAAAATTGGGATCGAGGCCATCCTTGGCAACTTGGGCGTCCACAAAAGCATAAGACAGGCGCAGGTCTAATTCGCCGGGCAATTCTACCGACACATCAACTTCAAGACCGCGGCTTTCGGCTTCGCCAATGGCCAGCGAGAAGCCGGCATTGACCGGGTCTGCCGTGATGATGTTCGTCTTGGTCATGGAGAAGGCGGCAATCGTGGCTTCCAAATCGCCATCCAACAAGGTGATCTTGCTGCCTAATTCGAAGGATTCAGACTCCTCAGGCGCGAAGGCTGTACCGGCAAAATCTGTCCCCGAATTCGCTCTGAAACCTTGGCCATAAGACCCATAGAAGGTGAAGGCGTCACTGGCTTCAAAGACAAAACCGGCTTGCGGGCTGAATTTGGTGTCGCCGAAGGATGAGGAGCTATTATTGGCCCGGTTCAAGCCAGAGCTAGAGAAATCGTCATACCGCCCGCCCAAGCGGATTTGGAGCCGATCACTCAATTTGATTTGGTCTTGAAAATAAAAGCCCCAAGCCTCTTGCTCGTCCAAGCGATTAGTTTGTGGACCCGGTGTTGGCAACGGGAATTGGCCATAGACCGGATTGAAGACATTTAACACATTGCCCGCAGCAGGGCTTGGGTTGCCCGCAACCGAGGGTGGCCGAAAGCGCAAGAAGAGCTGGTCATTGGAGAATTGGTCATAATCGAAGCCAGCCAAGAGGCGATGCTCCAGCGCGCCGGTTTCAAACCGCCCGCTGATTTCAGCGCGATAGACGGTGTGTTCGGCTTCATAATCGCGGAAGCGGCGCTGGCGGGACAAGGTTTGACCATCGACAAATAGGCGTTGCCGCGCTGTTGCGAGCTCGGCTTCGGTGGAGAAGCCTTCTAGATCGGTGCTGCGATACCCTGCTCCGACCAAAAGGCTCCAATCATCATTAAAGTCATGTTGAAGCTGCAGTTGATGGCCGGTCGCATCGGCCTCAAGTGGTCCATCACCTGGCTCGCCGAGGAACCGCAAGGTTGGAACAACATCCAACTTGTTATTGAGTGAAATGACGCCTCGATCAAAGGGGAGTTCTTGGCGTGTGATTTCGCCTTCATAAGTTAGGCTGGTCTTCGGATTGATCCGCCATTGCGCGGAAGGAAAAATCCCAGAGCGCGTGGACTCAAGCGTATCGCGAAAACTATCACTTTGCTCGTAAAATCCGTTCAGGCGTACCGCAACGATCTCGCTCAAAGGGCCGGTCCAATCGCCATCGACGCGGACTTTGTCAAAGCTGCCGACGGCGACCCCAATCGCGCCTTCTGCCTCAAACTCGGGTTTCTTGGTGACCAGATTAACAGCACCGCCCGGCTCGCCGCGGCCAAACACGGCCGCGCTGGGACCTTTTAAGATCTCGATCCGTTCAATCCCAACAATGTCGCGTGGTCCGCCGAAGCCACGACCGGCATTGAAGCCATTGACCAGATAACCGCTGGGCAAATTCTCATCGCCTGCAAAGCCACGCACGGCGAAATTATCCCAAAGGCCACCAAAGTTGTTTTGGCGCGCCATAGATGCCGACAAGTCCAACGCTTCGGAAAGACGGGTGATCCCAACTTCCTCCAACGTGTCTGCCTCCAGAATGTCGACAGATTGGGGCGTCAGCTTCAAGGGAATGTCCGCCCGATAGGCTTGACGCTGCGCGGTCACGACAATGGTTTCCGCTTTGTCTTCCTTTTGCGCGGGATCGGCATAGGCCACAAAAGGTGTCAATGTAACGCCAATCAAGGCGCTAGATAAAAATGAAAGGCGTCGAATGGTCATAGTGCCTCAGCGCGTCCTTAACTGGTCAACATCTGCGTTTGGAAAAATCTCCCTGCTTTGTTATATTATCACATAACAGAAGTAAGGGGGGAAATGCAGCGAGAAGCCGATAAATCGCCTATCGGCCAGCCCTTGCCAAAAGCGACCACTTTAAAATCCGATCCCGCAACGGATCTTGCTGAGGGCGCCCAAGCAATGCGCCTCATTCGTCCACTTGCAACATTGGTAATCCGACGATCCAATGTTGGCTTTTGGAACTAAATCTGCACCCCAAAGTTAGAGACGCGGCATCGGTGCCGGGAGGCAGTCCACATGGCACGTTTAAAGCTGGCATTTGCCGCGTTCGCCCTATTGGTGATTGCGGCATGGCTTCTCAGCATCAACGTGTCGCCCCTATCAGGCAACTTCTGGTCAGTCCGGGGGCTAATCGTGCTTCTGACCGGAATTCTAGCCATCGCTTTCATGTCTGCCGCCATTTTGCTGGCGGCAAAACCGGTGCAGATAGAGGAGGCGTTAGGCGGGCTCGACAAATTTTATCGCCTGCACAAATGGCTGGGTATCGCCGCCGTAACTACCGCGGTCCTCCACTGGTTGTCGGAGAAGGCCCCAAAATGGCTCGTTCAATTAGGCTGGCTTGAGCGGCCTAAACGCGCACCCAGCGTCGGAGTGGAGCCTCCACCTCTCGAAAGCTATCGGGACCTAGCGGTTGATCTAGGTGAGTGGGCCTTCTATCTGCTCCTCGTGCTGGCCGCTCTAGCCTTGTGGCGCCGGTTTCCGTACCACCTATTCTTCAAAACACATCGTCTTATGGCGCTTGTGTCCCTTGTCTTGTGTTTTCATGCCGTTGTTCTGATACCGTCAAGCTATTGGAGCGCGCCGATAGGATGGCTGCTAGTCGCGCTCCTCGGCGTTGCAGCCATCACCGCTGGATTGTCGATTTTCGGTCGTATCGGCAAATCGCAGCGGTTCACGGGCGAAGTAACAGACTTTCATTTTCACGAAGGCAACTCTATCCTCAATGTTGGGGTGAAGCTAACCACAGCCTGGCCCGTGCATGCTGCCGGACAATTCGCATTTTTGAAGTTTGCCGACGGCGAGCAAGCGCACCCTTTCACGATATCCTCAGGCTGGGCCAATACAGGCAGACTGGCTTTCAGCATCAAGGGACTGGGTGACTACACCCGTCGCCTGCCGACCACGATCCAAGTGGGCCAGCCGGTCACGGTAGAGGGCCCCTATGGCCGATTTGACTTTGGGTCGAGTAATGGTGCGCAGCTTTCGATTGCTGGCGGGGTTGGAATCACGCCCTTCCTCGCCCGAATGGAAGCCATGGCGCTTTCTGGCCAAAAGCAGGATGTGGACCTGATCTACTCAACTGGTGCAAATGATGACGGCTTTATCGATCAGGTTCGCAGCGCCGTCAGCGCTTCGGGCGTGCGCCTACGCGTTGTGGACACTGGCCAAGAAGGACTTGTCGATCTGACGAAGGTAGCTCGGTGGATCACAAGTTGGCGCGAAGCTGACGTGTGGTTTTGCGGTCCAGCCAAGTTTGGCGACAGCCTGTTTCAAGCCATGCGCAAGGACGGCCTACCCAATCATCGGTTCCACCGCGAGCTTTTCGACATGCGGTAATTTGCAGACAACGAAGATCAGCACCTAATCAGATGCGGCAATCTATCGCATAAGGATCATGCAAAAGGCATTACATGAATGGCCACGCGTGCTTATGCTGACAGCATGGACAGACTTTCGAAAGATCAAGAGATCATTGCGGCCGCCATTGCGGTCAACGCGCCCTTCGTCGGCCGCCTTAGATCGCGAACCTTGGTCAGTTCGCGCTGGTTTGCTCTGATTGGGCAATTCATCACCGTCTTGGTGGTGCATTTCGGCTTCAAGTTCGAATTGCCGTTACTGGCTTGCCTTGTGACGATTGCGGCGAACATCACGCTGAATATCATGATTACCGTTGGCTTGCCGCCACAGCGCTTGGTGCGGCAGTGGGAGGCAGCCGCACAACTAACCTTTGACGTGCTGCAATTGGCATTCCTGCTTTATCTGACTGGCGGGATTGCCAATCCATTCTGTCTGCTCTTGATCGCGCCAGCAACGATTGCCGCCTCAACGCTGCAGCCTCGCTGGACGCTGAGCATTATTGCCGTAACGGTTTTGAGCGTTTGCGTACTAGCGCTCTATTCCTATCCCCTGCCCTGGCTTCCAGCCGCCACTTTCGAACTTCCAGCCTTGTACCAATTCGCAATGGCGTTTGCGATCATCATCGGCCTGATCTTCACGGCGAGCTATGCTTGGCGTGTGTCCTTGGAAGAGAGCCAGCTAGCAGATGCCCTAATCGCGACCCAAGAAGTACTGGCGCGCGAACACAGATTGGCGGCCTTAGGTGGCCTTGCGGCTGCGGCAGCGCATGAGCTTGGTACACCCTTGGCGACGATCCAGGTCACAGCCAAAGAGATGTTGCGCTCGCTGCCGCCCAATAGCCTCGATATGGAAGACGCAGAACTCATCTTGTCCCAAGCCCAGCGCTGCCGGGAAATTCTGCGCAATCTGACCAACCAGAAAGAAAATCCTGGATCGGTAACCGACACGTTGCCCTTTGGCCAATTGCTAGAAGAAGTGGCCGAAAGGCACCCTGAAATCGGCCAGAAGGCCGTCCTGTTTGATATTCAGGGCCCAAAGGGAAAGGGCGAGCTGATGGTTATTCGTAAGCCTGCTATTCTCTATGGGTTGGGAAATATGTTGGAGAATGCCATTCAATATGCACGCCAAGCTGTCACAGTCTCGGCCAAATGGGATGAGCGCAGCGTACGCGTAACCATCACCGATGATGGGCCTGGCTTTGACGAGGCCATTTTGGATCGTTTGGGCGAACCCTATGTGTCCACCAGTCTACAAGGCTCTGCCTCTGCTAACGGGCGGGAAGGCATGGGGCTGGGCTTCTTCATTGCCAAAACCTTGCTAGAACGTTCAGGCGGGCAGGTCTCGTTCTGGAATGGCTTAAGGCCGGGGGAGGGTGCCGTGGTTCAAACGGTTTGGCCCTTGTCAGCCATTGCTGCGAAATCGTGACCCCCAACGAAAAAGAGCCTGCGACTTCTTGTCACTTGCAGATCGACCGGTTTGGGTTCACTAAAAACTATGGCCGCTGACCTTGCTATCGACGCACTCTCGGATCGCTCCCTCCTTGTGATGGATGATGACGCACCGCTGCGCAATCGCTTGGCGCGCGCCCTAGAAAGCCGCGGCTTTTCGGTCAAGACGGCGGCGGGGGTTGAAGAAGCCCTGATCATTGCCCGCACTGACCCGCCGGCATTTGCCGTTCTGGACTTGCGCCTCGAAGATGGCTCCGGACTTTCAGTGGTGGAAGAATTGCACGTGCGTCGCCCCGATGCTCGCGTGGTGATGCTAACCGGCTATGGCAATATCGCCACGGCTGTCGCAGCGGTTAAGGCGGGTGCCATTGATTACCTGTCCAAGCCTGCCGACGCCGATGATGTCGTCAAGGCGCTCATGGCGCAAAGCGATCATTTGCCAGACCCCCCTGCCAACCCGATGAGCGCCGACCGGGTTCGCTGGGAACATATTCAGCGGGTGTTTGAGCTGTGCGGACATAATGTGTCTGAAACCGCGCGCCGCTTAAACATGCACCGGCGAACATTACAGCGCATTTTGGCCAAACGGGCCCCGCGCTAAAGCTTTAGTCCTTGACGTTGGCACCGCGCTCCCTAACGATGGGGCAAAGGATCGCGCAACCAGCGTAGAATCCAAACCATGCTCATAGGACGATCACCGTGGAACATCTCGACGTGCTAATTGTTGGTGCCGGCATTTCCGGCATCAGTGGGGCTTACCACTTAAAAAGCCAATGCCCCGGCAAAAGCTACGCGATTTTTGAAGGTCGCCCTGCCATTGGCGGCACATGGGACCTGTTCCGTTATCCAGGCATTCGATCTGACTCGGACATGTACACGTTGGGCTTCTCGTTCAAACCTTGGACCGAGGCCAAAGCCATTGCCGACGGGCCCTCGATTCTGAACTATCTGCATGAGACAGCAGACGAGCATGCGATTAAGTCCAAGATTCGGTTGAACCATAAGGTGGTTTCCGCCGCGTGGGACTCCGCGCGTGCGCGTTGGACGATTGATTACACCTCTGGCGAGAGCCAAGAAAAAGGGCAGCTGACCTGCAGCTTCCTTTATATGTGCACTGGCTATTACAATTATAGCCAAGCCCACCGCCCGGAATTTGTGGGCGAGGAGAGCTTCAAGGGCCAGATCCTCCACCCACAATTCTGGCCAGAAAATCTTGATTATCGCGGCAAGAAGGTCGTGATTATTGGCAGTGGCGCAACAGCCGTCACCTTGGTACCTGCCATGTCAGACCAAGCCGCCCACGTCACCATGCTGCAAAGGTCGCCAACCTATGTGGTGTCGCGGCCGGGCGAAGATGCCTTCGCCAATAGTTTGCGCAAAATCTTGCCGAGTAAACTGGCTTATGGCTTGATCCGTTGGCGCAATGTTCTGTTCCAAATGTATTTCTACACCATGGCGCGCAAGCATCCAGCTCAAGTCAAGGAACGCTTGTTAGGCCTATTGAAAGAAGAATTACCCGCTGACTTCGACATGGCCAAGCATTTCACGCCAAGCTACAATCCTTGGGATCAGCGGCTGTGCCTGGTGCCCGATGCCGACCTGTTTACTGCCATTAAGGCCGGTAAGGCCAGTGTCGTGACCGATCATATTGAGCGCTTTGATGATGCAGGCATTGTCTTGAAATCTGGCGAGCGGATCGACGCCGACATCATCGTCACGGCAACCGGACTGCAGCTGCAAGTCTTAAGCGGCGTGCCTTTTGAGGTGGATGGCAAAGCCGTCGATTTCTCCAAAACCTTCTCCTACAAGGGCATGATGTATAGTGGCGTGCCGAACCTCGCTTCCGCATTTGGCTATACCAATGCGTCGTGGACGCTCAAGGCCGATCTCACAGCGGAATATATGTGTCGCCTGATCAAGCATTTGGATGCGACCGGGCAAACCACGTGTCGGCCCGAAAAGGGAAGTGAGGCCTTAGAGCCTGCGCCTTGGCTCGACTTCACATCCGGCTATGTCACCCGCGCCATGGAAAGCTTCCCGAAGCAAGGCCATGTCGCCCCGTGGAAAGTGCATCAAAATTATGCGCTCGATCTGATGGCGTTCCGATTTGGAAAGCTGGAAGATGACGTGATGCATTTCTCCAAGCCAAAGGCTGCCTAAGAGGTCGAAGCGGCCTTTGGATGGACAGGGCTAGCCAACACCTGCCATGATTGTGCGATGATCGAGCCCTCCGCCGAAATTTCTCACCTGCCCGTCAACATCATCGGTGCAGGCCCTGCCGGTCTATTTGCCGCCGAATATCTGGCGAAGGCTGGCCACAAGGTCCATGTCTATGACGGCATGGCATCGGTAGGTCGAAAGTTTCTGTTAGCCGGGCGTGGCGGCCTAAATCTCTCGCACAGCGAAGCACTGGCGCAGTTTAAGCCGCGCTATGGTGCGTCGCAGGACTGGACAGGGCCGTGGCTAGACGCGTTTACGCCAGATGATCTTAAGGCTTGGGCAGAAGGTCTCGGTCAGCCGTTATTTGTCGGGTCCAGCGGGCGCGTGTTCCCCCGAAGCCTCAAGGCCTCGCCCCTTCTGCGTGCGTGGCTCGCACGACTGACAGATTTGGGCGTCACCATCACCACCGGCGCACGTTGGACTGGTTTATCAGAAACCGGAGCCGTACAATTTTCCCATCGCGACGGGCCAAGCAGTGAGCAAGTCGGTGCTGCAACCCTTTTGGCTCTCGGCGGCGCGTCTTGGCCGAAGCTTGGCGCAGATGGCGCTTGGACATCTATTCTCGACAAAGTCGGCGTGGGTATTACCCCGTTGGAAGCCTCCAATGTCGGCGTGCACGCAGATTGGACTGCAACCCTGAAAGCGGGGTTTGGTGGCGCGATCTTGAAAAACATCGAGGTTCGTCGGGGTGAAGCGCGCGCACGCGGTGATCTGGTCATTACCAATGCCGGCCTTGAAGGCGGGCCCATTTATGCTTTGTCGCAGGCTTTGCGTGATGCTCTGAAGCTTGGGAGCTGTCAGATACAGATTGATCTCAGGCCCGATGTCGAAACCGAAGCGCTTGCCCAGCGACTTGTCAAAGCCAAGGCTGGCCAGTCGATTTCGACGGCGCTTAAAAGCCATTTGAAGCTAGCGCCTCCCGCCATTGCTCTGATGCGCGAAGCGACAGCCAATAAGCTACCCGTCACCGCTATGGGTCTCGCGCGCCTGATCAAGGCGTTGCCGATTGATGTCACAGGACTCGGTGGCCTTGAACGCGCTATTTCAACAGCTGGCGGGATCAATCAAGATAGTGTCGACGGGCAACTGATGCTGACGGCACGCCCAGGGGTCTTTGTGGCCGGTGAAATGCTCAACTGGGATGCTCCAACCGGGGGCTATCTTTTGCAGGCCTGCTTCTCAAGTGCCATCTTGGCAGCGAAGGGGATCGATGCTTGGGTGCGAAAGGGCGTGGATCAGAGCTGAACGCCGCCCTGCCAAACCCGCATCAGATTGGAATCCCCGTCTAATTGAACAAAATCAGCGCGCGCGCCCACAGTCAGTCGTCCAACTTGGGCTTCTAAGCCGAGCGCCAATGCCGGAGCATGACTTGCCATCTGCAGCGCGTCGGTCAGTCCAAGACCGACCTGACGCATCATGACGCCCATTGCGTCGTGCAAGGATAAGTTCGAGCCGGCTAACACCCCGTCGGGCGTGTAACAGGTCAGCCCGCGCGCAAAAATCTTTTCCCCCTGCAAGTCGAACCAATCCTGATCCGAGCCCAAAGTCGGCATCGCGTCACTCACCAAGACTATCCGTTTAGGGCCAAGAAGGCGGGCCACAAGAGCCATATTGGCGACATGAACATGCACCCCATCTGCAATCAGGCCCGAGAAGGAAGTTGGGCTTGATAAGGCCGCTCCAACGACACCCGGGGCCCGGCTGACAAGCTGGCTCATCGCATTAAAAATGTGGGTGAAACCCCGAAGCCCTTCGGCCTCGGCTGCGATGATTTGCTCATAGCTCGCCTCAGTATGGCCAGCAAAAACCACGGCACCGCGACGGACGAGTTCGCCAATCGCGCCCGCTGGCGCGGTTTCGGGAGCCAAGGTGATCAAGGTCTTACCACGCTTCAATCGGGTCAATAACTCAATCGCTTCTTGGTCGAGGACTTTGAACTTCGACGCGTCATGCACGCCCTTGCGGCTGGCATTTAGGAACGGGCCCTCAAGATGAATACCAAGGATGCCCGGCACCCCTGCCTCAATCGCTGCATCGACGGCCTCAATCGCTTGCGCGATCTTGTCCAAATCATCCGATATCAGTGTCGGGAGCAACGCAGTCGTACCAAACTTCGCATGAGCTCTTGCAATGGTCGCAATGGTTTCAACGCTGGGCGCATCATTAAACAAAGCGCCACCACCGCCATTTACCTGAATATCGACAAAGCCGGGCGCGAGGATGTCCCCGTTCAGATCAACGCGGTGATAGCCCGCCGGTATGGCCAAGTCGGGCCCAATTGCTTCAATGATACCGCCGAACACCAGCATGGTCTGACCCTCAACGAGGGTATCGCCGAGAGCCAAGCGGCCATTTTGGAAGATCAAAGATGTCATTGTGTTTCTGTGACTTTATTGAGCCAAAGTGGCGCATCGGGGTTTCGCCCACGGGCGCGCGCCAAGGCCTCTGCACAAGCATAAAAAGAAGAAACCTGGCACAGTGGCGCGATCAATGGGTGAAGCCCCGCCTGTGTTGGTAAGTCAATGGCGCCGGGAAGCGGGCCGCCAGAGGCAAAAACGCGGGCATGGCGGGCTGAGAACTCTTCACTCAAGGCCGGGAAGCTAGCGGCGGCTTCATCCATTGGCGCAATCATGATGACAGGGAAGCCCGCTTCGACAATTGCCATGGGTCCATGGCGGACTTCGGCGGCTGAAAAGGCCTCGGCGTGGAGCGCGCTGGTCTCTTTCAATTTGAGGGCCATCTCGTGGGCAATCCCAAAAGTCAGACCTCGCCCGATTACAAAAAGGCTTTTGGCATGCAATAAGGCATCACCTAGCTTGGACCAATCGCGCGCAAAAGCGTCGCTGATGTGGTCGCCAGCTTCTTCCAACGCCTTCAAAAGCTCAGTGTCGTCGCGCCACTCAGCGACCAAATGAACGATGGCAGACAAGGACGCGATGTAGGATTTGGTGGCTGCCACCGCTAATTCAGGGCCTGCGTATAAGGGCACAAACACGTCAGCGGCTTGGGCAGCAGGGGATTGCGCATCATTGACCATTGCCACAACAAAAGCCCCCGACTGTTTTGCGAAAGCCATGGACGTCAAGAGATCAGGGCTCTTGCCCGATTGCGAGATAACCAGAAACAAAGCTCCGTCCAGATCACGCAATGGTTTGCCAAAGATCGAAGAGGTGGATGGCGCATGCGAGGCGACCAAAACGCCGAGCCTTGTTTCAATCGCATATTTGCCAAAGCCCGCTGCATGGTCGGAAGACCCCCGTGCGCAGGTCAGCACGAGCCGAGGCATTTGCGCGCGCAGACGGGCACCCAAATCTCTCATCAGGACTTTATTCGCTTGAAACTGGCGGCGAACAACCTGACCTGCATCGCGTGCCTCAGTCCACATCAAGGTGCTGGATGGATTCAAACGGGCTCTCCTCATGTCGCCTTATGTGGCGTGACTCGCCAAGAGAGCCCAGCTATCTGCTAGTAGAGGTTGATAAAAATTCTTGACTGAAGGAGCGGTAAGCATGGCCTATTGGCTGTTGAAAAGCGAGCCCGATAGTTTCTCTTGGGCGGACCAAGTGGCACGTGGGGCCAAAGGGGAGCCTTGGACCGGGGTGCGCAACCATCAGGCCAAGAATTTTCTGAAACAAATGGCCATCGGCGATTTGGCCTTCTTCTATCATACTGGTGATGAGAAGCAGATTGTCGGCATGGTGGAAGTGATCAAGACCGCCTATCCAGACCCAACGGACCCGGTGTGGTTTGCGGTTGACGTTGTCGCGCGCGACCCATTGAAGAGGCCTGTCTCGCTCGCGAGCATCAAAGCCGACCCAGCCTTATCAGAGCTCGCTTTGGTGAAAGCGCCCCGCCTTTCCGTCCAGCCGGTATCAGAGGCGCATTGGCAACATGTGTTGGCTCAAACCTGATTGGTCTTGAATATCTTGCCATAGGCCAAGAAGTTGAAAGTTGAAGCCACAATCGTGCCTGCTGCCATCGCCAGCAGCAGGGGCAACTTGACCCAAGTGGCACCGACAAAAACCAGATAATTGATCAATAGTCCGATCAAGCTTGCGGCCACATAAGCCAACACTTCCCTGACGCTTGGCCAGCCCGTTGCGGCAAAGGTTGCTTGTCGGTTGAGAACAAAAGTGAAGAGCACAACTACAATCAAAGACAAGGCGCGGCTGAGATATTTGTCCAAACCAAAGTGGACCATAGCGACGACAAGCCCCGCATCCAAAACAAAGGCCAAACCGCCCACCAGCACAAAGCGGAAGACCCGGGACAAATTTGAGGAAGCCGTAAAGAGATCAAATATCTTCACGCAGGCACTTTCTTACGAGTTAGACCATCAGCGGGCCGAAGGATTTAAGCCGACTGTATCAGCCACCCCCGCTCTTCATCGCAGATTCAGGCTTCTGTGTCAGATGGAATTCCCACATGCTGGGTTCTATTCATAGACCGCAGCGCACTTTATGCGATTCTCGTGCGGCGTAACCTACGGTGTCTCAAGTCGATGTCTCTTGGTGAATCTTCAAATCCGACTGAACCGGCCCCCAAGACTTCACCAGTCAGGCTTTTATTCCGCCTCGTTCTTGTTGTCGCGATTCTGATTGCCGCCTATCAGATGCTGGGTCCCTATTGGACGCGGGTTTCGGCGTGGAATTTGTCCGATAATGACGACGCCATGCGGGTGCTTCAGGTGCGAGACTGGCTGGCTGGGCAAGCCTGGTTCGACGTCTCCCAGCACCGCTTTACCGAGCATCCTGTTAGCAATATCCATTGGTCTCGCATCGCCGACCTACCGCTTGCTTTGACGACGTTGATTACGAGCCTGATGTTTGGCCAATCTCTAGGTGAAAAGGCTGCAGCCTTTTTGACCCCAATGTGGTTGGGCTTGGTCTATGTGATCGCCGCGGTAAATGCGTCGGTTAGCTTGGGCGGGAAAAAGGCATTCGTGCCCGCGATCTTCCTCATATCCTGTGCGCCAGCCGTTTTGCCTTATTTCCTGCCCGGGCGGGTTGATCACCATGGACTACAGCTCATTTTCCTTGCAGCAGCCTTGTGGGGATTGATGGCCGGTGGTGCCCGGATGGCAGCCTTAAGCGGGATCGCCATCGCTCTGGGTATTGGCGTAGGTTTAGAAGCTTTGCCGTTACAGATTGTATTGATCGGCTGGGTCGCGCTGCGCTGGGCCGTGCGCGGGGCGGGCGTACAAGCTGAAACGCGCTGGTTTGCTGCTAGCCTCGGCCTAGGTCTAGCCATTTGCTTTGTCGCAACGGTGCCAGAAGCAAAATGGGTCGCCCCGGTTAATGACGCAATCGGTCGGGGCCATGCTGTTTTGGGCCTAATTGGTGGTCTCCTATTAGCCTTAGCGACCCTTGTCCCGACCTCACGCCTGGGCCCTAAAGGCGGCATGAGTATGCGCGTTGTGCTTTTGGTGGTGATTGGTGGCATCGTGCTGGCAGGTGTGCGCTACTTCCCCGAAGTCATTGTTCCGCCTTATGACCAGATTGACCCTCTCTTGAAGCGCCTTTGGCTGAATAATGTCACCGAAGCCGCTCCGATGATGAAGGCGAAACTGAGCGCGATCCTCGCGTTGACTTTGTTTCCGGTCCTAGCCGGAATTGCCAGCATTATTGCGCTCCTTTGGGCGAAGGACAAAGAGCGGGACTTGTGGATCCTTGCGGCGCTGACGATTTTTGTATCCGTCGCCTTGGCTGTTTTCTGGCAAGGAAGAGCGGCAGGTCTTGCGACCACGGTTTCTGGGATCATGGCCGCCGCCCTCATTGGCAAACTGATGGAGCAGGTCAACTTCAAGACGGCCCTGATCGCGGCTCTCATTGTCAACCCAATTATCCCTGGCTTTGTTGGATCCAAGGTCGCCGAATATTTTGAGCCCAAGATCAGTAAGTTCTCGACCGGTGGTGGCGCAGGCTGCTTTACCGAACGGGCCTTTAGCGGCCTAAAGGCACAGTCCCCCGGTCTGGTTGTCGCCCCCATTGATATGGGCTCGCGCATTTTGTTGACGACCCCGCATCGGGTTCTTGCCGTCCCCTATCACCGCAATAATAAGGGCAATTTAGCCTCCTACCGCTTGTTCATGGCCAAGCCAGATCTCGCCAAGACCATGGCGAAGGATCTTGGTGCTTCCTATTTGGCGATTTGTACCAAGTCAGCGGAGGTCGCCATTTTGTCGCGCGAAGCGCCGAAGGGCTTGATGGCTGAACTTAGGGCTGGACGTATTCCCGCTTGGCTAACCCCGATTGAAAAGCCGAAAGGCTCCAACGTTCAGGCTTTCAGGGTAAATCTTGACTAATCGGTTATCGGTTGTTGATCCCCCGTCATTGGACTAGCGCAGCGTTACCGTTCTTGATACAATCCCAGAAAATCATTGGTTTTATGGACTTTATTGGCCAACAAACCAAAGGTCTATTCCCGTCTGAGCTGATTTGATCCGGGGTATTGCACACCGCCGCCTGATCGTGGTTGAAGAGGCCAGTAGAAAAGGAGTCGCCAGTGTCAAAGCGGCAGAAAGGGCCCCTGCCATATCCTGCCCCGGGAATTGGTGCCGCTTGGATTGGTGATAGCCCTGCCTTTGGCTTTGGCGACGGGATGATGAAGCTGGGCGAAACACTGGTTCAGTGCCACGAAGGTGGCATGCTGGCCATGCAGGCCAGTCCCGATGGCCAATCCATCTGGACGGCTGGGGATGACGGCAGGCTTGTGCAAGTCGGCAGCCAAGGCCACGTTCAGGAACGTCTTCATGTCCCGCGTAAATGGCTCGACTCGCTGGCTATCTCTGCAGATGGCGGCTTTGTCGCCGTCGCGGCGGGTCAAACCGTGCATGTGGTTGGGCTAGATGGCACCAGTCTAGAATTGCGCCCACCGAAAGGACCAACAGCTTTAGCCTTCGCCCAGGACGGACAAGAGCTTGCCGTCACCCATAGCGGGGGCGTAAGCCTGTTTGAGCTCTCGTCTGGAAATCTAGTCCAAGAAATCCCGTGTGCCGGTGGGCCTATCTCTGTGGCCTATGGTGTCGATGACTCCTTTTTGTTTGTCGGCCTGTCAGAACCTGCTTTAGCAGGATGGCGACTTCAGGATGGGCAGGCCTTTAAAATGGATGGCTATCCTGCCAAGCCGCGCCACCTCGTGCAGAACAATACGGGCTCTGTCCTGCTAACCTCTGGCGGCCCTGCGCTCCTGGCTTGGCCGATCGTGGCCGGGAAAGGTCCGATGGGGCAATCGGCTGGCGTCTATCGGCCCCGACTAGGTTTGGTCACGGCTATCGCCATTCATGAAGCGCGGGCTTTGGTGGGCTGGTCGGATGGGGGCGTGGACCAAGTCGATCTGTCGTCTGGTAAAGCAGGCTTTTTGGCAGGAACCCGCCCCCGCACGGAATTGTTGGACGATCCGCGTAAAATGCGCCGCTCGATTCTAAGTCTGGCCTTCTACGCGTCGGGCAAACGCTTCGCCTATGTGGGCGAAGATGGCAGTTTTGGTCATCATTGGCTTCAGTGAATAGGGCGAGCGCCTTGAACTGGGCTCAGGAGAGACAGGTGTGGGGGCGGGACACGATGTGAAGCAGAGAGGGCGTGCGCCAGGGCGCGATTTGGTGCTTTCACCTGAGTTTTCAACTGAGAAGTGGCCCATTTGTTGGGCTGTGGGGGTGTTCACATATCCGATTGCCTGCTGGTGGGCATGGGGAGACATGGGCACGTGTGCAGGTCGATTGTGTTGATCCGTCCATACGTCGAAATGCCTCCTGTGTGGACGTGTCGGCAGAAAAATTAGCGAAGTAGGGCGCAAGCGGGGAGGGGTAGGACGCAATTCTGATGTTCAAGGATCCCGTGCAAATGGGCAACCGCCGCACAGAAGGCGTGCGACCTATTAAGAAGTGCCTTCAATTAGTCGGGGGATCGTACACGCCGCGGAAGGGGCCAAACACCTTGTTTGGGTCAGCAGAAAGCGGGTTCAGAAGTTGCCTTATACTTCTCGCAGCAGGCATAAAGTGCGAGCGCCATTGTCTGCGCATCGGCCTTACGCGCCATGGCCCAAATGGGGCCTGCTTGGCTCCAATCGGGCTCACCCTTGCCAGCCTCGGCCCACATCCACGCCACCGTATCATGGATGAGATCGTCGAGAACAATATCATAAGCGACACGATAGTCTGGGTCTTGTTCATGCCGGTTGGCTAAGACATTTAACGCCTCTAGGCAGAAAGTCCGATAGGCAGGATCGGGAATGGTCTCCAGCCGAACCTCAATCTCAAGCGCAAAATCCTTCTCCCAAGCGGTGAGATCGGAGCGAGCGACGGCGGCGTCCAGTCGATTATTCGCCCCAAACACGATCCCAGGGCACACATGGAGCAGAGACCAGAGACGTGCGAAAAAGTCGCTGCCGACGCGGGTTAGCACGCCCAAACGTTCCCGCCATTGTTCCCAATCGCTGCCTATTGCCAGCGCTGAAGGGGTTAAGGCGAAAGTCGGGGCAGGGGAGATCACCGCCCGCACCGAAGGCGTCTCGAGCAAGATCGCCTTGACGCGGTCAAACAGGACGCTGGGTGGCTCTGCCACCAGATTCTCCATCCCGCCGGTTTCCTCTTGTCCCAACCGATCAACAATCTCCGTCAACCGAATGGTTCGCATGCCGCGTACGGCATTGGAGTCTGACTTACTAAACAGACTCAAGGCTTGGAGCACCTCTTGGGCAATGACCGCATGGAGCTTGGAATGGAGACCCTCTTCGATCATGGACACCAGCTCGCTCTCTGGCACAGGACGCGTGATGACCCGCCCTTCGCCAAGATCTAAGCGTCTGAGGCGTACGACAATGTCTTTCGCAGAATCTTGCAGGCGCGGATCGGTACGGTTCAGCCACGCGGCTCCGCGGCGGGCGGTTGCCCAATCCCCGGCTCTCCCTGCCGCTACATAAGTCCGCTCGACCTCAGCTTGGTCGCCTGATGCGATCGCGTCATCAAGACCGCGCCCAAATCCATTGCTTGCAGGCGCTGGCAAATCTGCAGCGTGACTTGTGCTCACATGCGACAGAAAATGTGGTTTGATCGATATTGGTTTGGTCTGGGCGCGCTGGACTTCGTCAAGGTGAACCAACTTGGTGCGAGCAAAGTCTACTTGACCCCGCTGAACCTCGTGAAGCAGGTCAATTAGGCGGTCGACGCCACTGCCTTGCATGGCGGTTGCATCGACACACAGAATAAAGACTGGATTGTCCTGCCCGCGCCAATGCCGGGCAACGTAACGTAAATCGCCGCGCAGACGCCGCGCGCGGGCTGCCGCATCATAGCGAATATGGTGATCGTGAGCCTCTAGCAAGGTTGCCGAGAACAACACATGTCGGCCTTCGCCCTCATAGATATAGGCATTGGCAAGCGGCCCGAGGCGCTTTTCAGGCCGACCGGTCAGACGCAAATGCTCATTACGACCGATCTGGGTCCAAACACTGACCAAGTCCCCCGCTGGACGAATGATCACCTCCGAACCAAGCTCTGCCATGTCCTCGCAGATCAGGCCAAGTGATTGAAGCTTTAAAGCGGTTTCTGCATCTTCTGCGACAATAGCAAAGGCGATCTCTGGCTGATGGTTGCGGTTCAGATGATGACGACGACCCAATGGATCAATGTCTTCAGGTACCAATAAGCCTTCTTGCAACAAGGCTCCAAGTGCCCAGAGCGACTGCGCCCATAAAAGCGGCAGATTGGCATTGGCAACACGGTCTTGGCTACCTGGAGCGGCAGCTTCAGCCTCCACCGCATCGGCATCAACATAATAAAGCTCCGGCAAGAGGGGCAGGCCGTCGCGCATTAGGAACAAAGGTTCAAGGCGATCTGCCCAAGCGCCCGCGCCACGCTTGTCGCCAGTCATCTCTGCGTCGACGAGAAGGTAAGTAAAGAAAAGCGGCCATTCGGATTCGATATTGGCAAACTTTGAGAGCTCACCCGCATGATAGTGCAGGCGATGCTCGTCTTCCACGGTGGTCTGATGGCCATCGCGCAAAAAGCGTTTGCAGCCATATCGGCCTGCAAGGCGATCCAAAACCCGACCGCGCGTCTGAGCGATCAGCACTTTGTCGTCGACAGCAAAAGCTGGCCAGCCGACAACGGCCAGAAGGGCGGCATCGGTCTCCTTTGACGCGGATTCACCCGGCAATAAGACCTGCAGGGTCTCCTGCGCCCGTGCAATATCGTCGGCTGGCACCTGAATCGGACCACGGCCCTCACACCAAAACTCTAGGCCATCCATGGCTTCTAAGGCCGCTTTGGCGATGCCAACGGAACTCGCATTAATCTCGACCACGCCATCATTGGATTTTCGGCCGCGTTCCCAAATTCCATAATCGGCAATCCGGTAGGCGGGCCCAATATAATGTACGAGGTTTTGTACAAAATCGACTTCATCCGTGGTTTCAACCACTTTGAGGCCACCGGCGGTCATTTGAGCTAAAAACAATAAAAACAGCGATGTGGCATCAATTTGCAGATGGCCCCAATGGGCATCCCCGACCACCGGCTGACCCGTCGCTGCATCATATTTGGCATGCAGGCCATCAAGCGGGTCTTGGGTATATTTGAACTTTTCAACCTTAGCAGATTGCCCCATCATGGCCGACAAGAGGCCGCGCATCAGTAGGATCACACTTGCCTCTAAGTGAGCTATGCGTTCTGAACTAGGATCTAGCCGCCTATAGGCATAGGCGAGGCCCCAAGCGCCAAGAATGGAATAGACATTGTCGCGCACCCAGGCGTGCGCATAATCCCCGTGGACGGTTTTGGCCGTACTGGCAGGCAAAAGCCCAGCCTCAGCGCTCAATCGCTTCAGAAAGATCGCGTCAATATGGTCATACCAATGACCGAGACGCGCTTTCAAATCCGGGGTCAGTGCGTTCATATGGGTCAGCGTCCGTATTCTTTCGCGAGATCAAACAGCTTCTTGCGGGCCGTCGGCGTAAAGTCAGCCGCCTCAAATCGCCAGTTCCAATTGTCTTCAATGGTCCCCGGCGTATTCATGCGTCCACCGCCATCGAGGCCAAACACATCTTGTAACGCGATAATGGCGAGGTTGGATCCAGACTGCATGGCCAATTCAATAAAGCGCCAGTGAAGGTCGGTGCCGTCACCACCGAGGAGTTCTAGGGCTGCTGCTGCTTCGCGGGGTGCGTCATTGGCGCGCTCTGCGGCTTCACGACCATCATTTTTGAACCAACCAATGACCGTATTATTGTCATGCGTGCTGGGATAGCACACGGTCGCGGCGGGATAGTGGTAGGGATGGCGCGCATCGCGTGGCGGGCCATCACCAAACTCAAACTCAAGGATTTTGAGGCCGGGGAAGGCAAATTTGTCGCGCAGGGTGATGACATCTTCGGTAATGTGCCCAAGATCCTCTGCGATCACCTTCAAGTCCGGTAAGGCCGTCATGATCGAAGTGAAAAGCGCGTCGCCCGGAACATCGACCCATTGGCCTTTAACGGCCGTGGTCTCGCCAGCGGGCGTTTCCCAACACGACGCAAACCCGCGAAAGTGGTCGATCCGCACCGCATCAGCAAAATCGAGCAAGCGCCGCATGCGAGCTACCCACCAGTGAAAGCCATCTTCGGCCATCTTGTCCCACTCATAAATCGGATTGCCCCAAAGCTGACCCGTGGCACTGAAATAGTCCGGGGGAACACCCGCTCCGACGCGGGTGTTGAAGTCGGCATCCAGTTTAAACAGATCAGGTCGTGCCCAGACGTCGGCTGAATCATGAGCGACGAAGATGGCCATATCCCCAATGATCATAATGCCATTTGAGGCGGCATGCGCGCGCAAGCGCTGCCAGCGCAGATCAAACAGGAATTGCAGGGCCTCAATGGCCGCGATCTCAGAAGCCAGTGACGCGCGCGCTTGTTCGAGTGCCTGAGGCTCTCTCCGGCGCAAATCGTCGGGCCAGTGCATCCAGCCTTGGCGCTGACGGGAAACCGAAATGGCTTCAAACAAGGCATAATCATCCAGCCAAGCAGCGCCATGCTTGGCCTTAAATGCCTTTAGGCCGCTGGCCAGTGGATGGTCGGCTTGGGCGGCCAAGCGGCTGCCAGCCAAGGTCAAGACTTCCAGACGGGCAGGGACCGTGACCTCATAATCGACCTTGATTTGCGGTAAGGCTCTAAGATGCGCGACTTCATCCACGGACAACAGCTTGGCTTCAATCAAGCCGTCGATGTCAATTAGAAGCGGATTGGCGGCAAAGGTTGTGGTGGCTGAATAGGGGCTCGCATTATTGCCAGTCGCATTAATCGGCAGGATTTGCCAAAGCTTCTGGCCAGCCTCCGCCAAAGCATCGATGAAAGCCATCGCCTCATCGCCGATTTCACCAATCCCATAGGGGCCAGGCAGGCTTGTTGGATGGAGCAAAATGCCACTGACGCGTTCAAAAGCCATGTCCGGTCTTTCCGATTGTTCTAGAGGTGTCGCGCGAAAACACGATTAGGGTTCGTGCAAGAAGTTGGATGGTTTGGCCGCCCGCGGCCGCTTGATCTTGGGTTGGACGAATGGGGTCGGCAGTCGTCAGCGCCATGCGCCACAAACCTGTCCCGGTTGGCGGTAGGATGAAGGCCGCGTCCTCAAGGCTTGCGTTAAACAGGATCAGCCAGCCACGCGGCTCATACACGGCCGCAAAGCATTGGGTTTTGTGATCCATCCAATCCTTATGGGTCATAAGATTACCCCATACACTCCACCACGCAATCGTGGGCTCGCGTTCACCCGGCCCATTTGGATGGCCTTCTGGAAAACCTGCGAACATCTCCTTGCGCAGCGTGATTAGCTGCTTGGTAAAGGCCAAGCGTTGTGCACCAAGACGTGAGCTGGGTAGACGCCAATCTAGCCAACTGATGGCATTGTCTTGCGCATAAGCATTATTGTTGCCGCCTTGCGTGCGACCCATTTCATCACCGGCCAGCAACATGGGTGTCCCGAAGCATAAAAAGACGCTTGCCAACATGTTGCGGGCTTGGCGCTCGCGGAGCTCTTCAATCTGGTGGTCAGCTGTTTCGCCCTCAACGCCATAATTGGACGAAAAATCATGATCGCCACCATCGCGATTATTCTCGCCATTGGCGTGGTTGTGCTTGTGGGTGTACCGCGTGAGATCAAGGAGCGGAAAACCGTCATGACACGCGACGAAGTTGATGCTGGCCTCAATCGGCTTGCTCTTCTTGCGAAATAAGTCTGGGGAACCTGCCAGTGCCTTGGCAAAGTCGCGCGCCATATCCTGATCGCCACGCCAAAATTGCCGGATTGAATCGCGTGCCTTTCCGTTCCAATCCGCCCAGTCAGGCGGAAAGTCGCCGACATAATAGCCGCCAGCCGCGTCCCAAGCCTCGGCGATGAGTTTGACGTCTTTGAGACGCGAGTCTTGCCGGACCGCGTCAAAGAAGGGGGCCTCCCGGCTGAACCGGCCTGCATCGTCTATGCCTAAAGACGGGGCAATATCAAAGCGGAAGCCATCAAGGCCATAGCATTGCACCCAATGGGCCAGCGACTCCACAATCAGATCGCGGACTTGGGGATGGCCAGCATTGAGCGTCGCGCCACAGCCGCTGATATCGGCATAGCGACTTAAGTCTTGCGGATTCAGGCGGTAGTAAGAAACATTGTCGATGCCGCGAAACGACAGCGTCGGGCCATGCCGATTGCCTTCACAGGTGTGGTTGTAGACCACATCCATCCACACATCGAGATTGCGCGCATGGACGTTTTGTACAAAGGCGCGCATTTCGGCAATCGGCTCTCCAGATGCATAGTCGCCATGGGGAACAAAGTAATTGAGCGTGTTGTAGCCCCAATAATTCTTCAAGCCTTGGTCGACCAAAAACCGGTCATGCATGAATTGATGAACGGGCAAGAGCTCAATTGTCGTAATGCCAAGCGCACAGAGGTAGTCGAGTGCCGCTTGACTTCCAAGGCCCGCAAAAGTCCCACGCTCTTTTTCCGACAGGCCTGGCAGTTGCATGGTAAAGCCTTTGGCGTGTAGCTCGTAAACCAGCGTTTCGCGCCAAGGCCTCGCACTGTGGCGGGGCAGGGCGGTCATCGCGGCGGGGTCCACTACAACCCCTTTCAAACAGGTCGCGGCATTGTCGCGATTATCGGGCATCCCATTTGGGTCATGGCCTTCGTAGAAATAGCCAAAATGCTCTGGGCCCCACTGAAACTCACCAGCCAGCGCTTTCGCATAGGGATCGAGCAAAAGCTTATGGGGGTTGAACAGATGACCTTGGTCTGGCCGGTAGGGCCCGTGGACGCGGTAGCCGTAGACGGTACCCGCTCCAAGCTTGGGCGCAAACCCGTGCCAGATGTCGCCTTTGCGCGCCGGGAGGTCGGCCCGCGCAATCTCGTGTTTTCCATCGCTTGAGAACAAGACTAGCTCGACCCGCACCCCATGGGCACTAAAAAGCGCGAAGTTCACGCCGCCCTCACCGAGCGTCGCGCCCAACTGATTTGGGTTGCCTGGTTCCAGTCGCAGCACCATTGCGTTACCGTTTCCTATGCCGGAACGAGATAAAGACCAGCAAGCGGTGGCAGGGTCAGGACGATGGAAGCCGGTTGGCCATTGAAGGGCAATGCTTCGGCCTCAATCTGGCTTGGACCGTCGAAATTCGACCCATCATAGGCGGAGGCGTCCGTATTGAGGATCACATTCCACCCCCCGCTATGGGGAACGCCCACGCGATATTCGACGCGCGGTACCGGGGTCATATTGATGAGGGCGAGAATTTTCTCTGAGCGATCGTGGTTCCAGCGCAAGAAGGCAAAAACCGATACATCGGCGGCGTCTGCTTGCACCCACTCAAATCCCGATGGGTCGCAATCGCGTTGGTGTAAGGCAGTTGTGGCCCTATATATCTTGTTCAAGTCCCGGACCAGCGACTGAACGCCCTTGTGGCTTGGCTGATCTAACAAGTGCCAATCAAGGCTACCTTCATGATTCCATTCAGCGACCTGGCCAAATTCTGCGCCCATGAACAACAACTTCTTGCCGGGATGGGCCCACATTAACGCATAATAGGCGCGTAAGTTCGCGTAACGCTGCCAATCATCCCCGGGCATGCGCGAGAAGATCGAGCCTTTTCCGTGAACCACTTCATCATGGCTGAGTGCCAGCATGAAATTCTCCGACCACGCGTAAGCTAGGCCAAAGGTGATTTCACCATGATGCCACGCCCGGTGGATGGGATCGCGGCTCATATATTGAAGCGTGTCATGCATCCAGCCGAGATTCCATTTGAACCCAAAGCCCAGCCCACCGTCATAGGTTGGCTTGCAGACACCAGCCCAAGCAGTGGATTCTTCGGCCACCATCATGATGCCATCGGCCTCGCCATAGCACATCTCATTGAGGCGGCGCATGAATTGAACGGCTTCCAAATTGATGTTGCCGCCATAAATATTGGGGATCCATTCGCCCTCGGCACGGGAATAGTCGAGATAGAGCATCGAGCTGACCGCATCGACGCGCAGGCCATCAATCTTGAAACGATCTAACCAGAACAAGGCCGAAGAGACGAGGAAATTGACAACCTCGGGCTTGGTGAAGTCATAAATATTGGTCTTCCAATCTGGATGAAAGCCAAGGCGCGGATCGGCGTGCTCATAAAGCGCCGTGCCGTCGAATCGGTTCAGGCCGTGACCGTCAATCGGGAAGTGGGCAGGAACAAAATCGCACAGGACGCCAATTTCAGCCGCATGCAAGCGGGCGACAAGGTCGCGAAACGCGTTCGCGGTGCCAAATCGACTGGTGGCGGCAAACAGCCCAACTGGCTGATAGCCCCAGGACCCGTCAAAGGGATATTCTGTCAAAGGCATGAATTGGACGTGGGTAAAGCCCATGTCGCGAACATAAGGGATCAACCAATCGCCCAGCTCTGCATAGGTCAAAGGGCGATTGCCTTCTTCTGGCTTGCGCCGGAACGAGCCCGCATGAACTTCATAAACAGAAATTGGGGCATCCAAGCCATGACGGCCATGGCGTGTCTTCAGCCAAGCTTGGTCGCTATCGACCTGTTTAGGCGGGTCTACCAAGCGGCTGGCATTGGCGGGGCGAAGCTCTGCCGCCTGTCCAAATGGGTCCGACTTCAAGGGCTGAAGATCGCCATTTGCGCCGACGATCTCATATTTATAGATGTCATTGGCAGAAAGGCCGGGGATGAAAATCTCCCAAATGCCGGCGTCATGGAGCTTGCGCATAATGTGGCGACGTCCATCCCAATTATTGAACGGTCCAACCACTGACACCCGTTGAGCCGCAGGGGCCCAGACGGCAAAAGCAAAGCCATCGACCTGATCTAAAGTGACCCGGCGTGCGCCAAGACATTCCCAAGCCCGCCACAATTGGCCTTGGCGGAAGCGAAGAATTTCTTTCGTGCTTAAAACGCCTGCAAACCGATAGGGATCTTCAAGGCGCACGACTTCACCATCCCAGTTCGCCAGATAATGATAAGAAAGAGGCTGCTTCTTTGGTTGGGCAAAATGGGCCACAAACAGCCCATCTGGATGCACTTTGGTCATGTTGATCGAGAGCTTTTGACCCTCACAAACCAATGTGACCGCATCGGCCGCAGGCAGGAAGCAGCGCACCGTAATCTCGCGTGTCCCGTCATCAACATGGGGCCCCAAGAAGGCAAAGGGGTTGGCGTGACTTCCCTGGATCAAGGCCAACACTTCGCTCTGGTCCGCCAGCGCAGGACCCAATATGGCCGTGCTGTTTGAAGGTGCCTTGAGTGGCTTTGCCCGGGTCGTCTTAGGGGCCATTAGCGCGCATCCTCATAAAAAGACGTGTCGTCCAAGCTGGCCTTTTGTGCGCTCTGCCGATCCCGACGCCGCGCGTCGGCATAGGCATTTTCGCGGCGCGACTGCAGCATTTCGGAATCTGCTTGTGAAAAATGACCGCTCTTGGAGAGGCGCGCCTCAATCCCGAGCCGGATAGCCTCGATCACGGCCGCATAAGCAATATAGTCGCTCAAACCAGCATCAAATTGGCCAAGGGAAATGGTGGCAGGCAGGCCCGCATGGCCGATTAGGGCAACACGCCCGCCTTGTGCGCAAATATCCTGAAGGCTCTGCTCTACCTCGGGTATGCGCACACTCGACTTCAGTGCGATAACCAAAACGCTGTCGCGCCGCCCACTGATATCTGCTGTGGTTTGATCGCATACTTCTAGTCCACAGCTGCGCAAAGCAGCCACCAGCGTGTCGGCAAACAGGGTTTCAGCGCCGGAATGCAGCACACTGATTCGCCCACTGCCTGCGCAAATCTCCAAAAGCGTATCAATCTCATCAAAGGCTAGGCCCGCCCCCTTTTGTCCAAGTGTTTTGGTGACTTGTTCAAACAAAGCCTGACCAAGGCCGCTAGGGCCCTTCACATGCGGGTTCTGCCGGCTCATCGACAGAGTCCGACGCTCAAGGTCGCGAGCGAGGCTAAGCTTGAAATCCATAAAGCCCATACAGCCAATTGCTTTGCAAAAGCGCATGATCGTGGGCTCTGAGACATCTGCACGCTCCGCCAGATCGGCGATAGACATTTCAACCACCACCGTCGGGCGACCCAGAACAAAGCGGGCAACGCGCTGTTCAGACGGGCGCAATTGGGCAAGATGAGAATCGATCTGACTGATGATCATCGCCTTTTTGCCTCCCACCCGTTGTTTGCTGACTTGATTTATAGGAATATTCTGCGCCCAATGCCAGCCTTGAACGCGTGTTGCGCAGGTTTTGTAGTTTTGCTACATCAAATGTGCAATACCAAAATCAAAGAACGGCAGGGCGACCCTACACAGGGCGGAAACTGCAGTCGGGGAGAGAAATGGACCTGGTCGGGTATTTATCTTGGCTTGGGACCGATATTTGCCTTAGCGGCAATGGCTTGTCGGTTCGATAAATGTTTCCTCCGCGACTGAAATTTTCCTGCCTCCGCCACTAAAGCACGGGCAGGAAAAAGCATGGCAGGCATCACTTTTGAAACCGTCGCAAAGCGATATGGCGAAACTGATGTCATTAAAAACCTATCTCTTGACATCAAGGATGGCGAGTTCATGGTTTTGGTTGGTCCCTCGGGTTGTGGCAAGTCGACCGCCCTGCGGATGATCGCGGGCCTCGAATCGGTCTCGGCGGGCCAATTAAAAATCGCAGATCGGGTCGTCAATGATTTGAAGCCCAAAGACCGCGATGTCGCCATGGTGTTTCAATCCTATGCCCTTTATCCACACATGACGGTTCGCCAGAATGTGGCCTTTGGTCTTGAAGTGCGCAAAATGCCCAAGGCCGAAATTGAAAAGCGCGTTCAAGAAGCTTCGGCAATCTTGGGTCTCGACCCCTATCTGGACCGTAAGCCAAAGGCGCTGTCAGGTGGTCAGCGGCAACGTGTGGCGCTTGGCCGGGCCATTGTTCGCGACCCTTCGGTCTTTCTGTTCGACGAACCCTTATCAAATCTCGACGCTAAATTGCGGACGGGCATGCGGGCAGAGATTTCGCGTTTGCAGAAGCGGCTCGGTACCACTGCCGTTTATGTCACCCACGACCAAACCGAAGCGATGACCATGGGCGATCGCATTGCGATCTTGGCACCTTTGGCCGAGGCAGGCGACAGCAATCTGATGCAAGTCGGCACGCCCTTAGAGCTTTATCATCGCCCTAGCAGTGTCTTTGTGGCCCGCTTCATTGGTGCGCCCAGCATGTCGATTTTGACAACCCGTTTGGCGGGACGCGCGATTTCCCATGCAGTCTCGCCTGGCTTCTCCCTGCCCGAGCGTTGGGAGCCGACCAGTCAAACAGGCGACAGCGTCCTGCTCGGCTTCCGGCCTGAAGACGTACGTTTGGTCGGCCAGAATAGCTTTGAGAGGGCTGCCCATTTCAAAGGTCGGGTGGAAATGGTCGAGACCTTGGGGCACGAGGTCCTAACCCATATCGACGTGGACGGTACCACCTTAATTGCGAAGAGCCAAGGCGAAGCGCCTATCCCGAAACTTGGCGACATGGTCGAAGTTGAGGCTGATTTGAGCAAGGCTCACTTCTTCGATGTGTCGACAAACTTGCGCCTGACCGAGAAGGCTTAAGCGATGGCCACGCATGCAAGTCACGGGGGATCACCAACCAAACGATCATTCTTGGCTGCAGGGCTTGGTCTGTCAGGCACGGCGCTATTGGCGGCTTGCGGTAAATCCGCAGAAAGTAAGCGCCCGGCACTGGTGGTTTGGCATTCCTATCGCGGGCGCGAGAAATCAGCCCTGGAGGAAGTTGCCGCGCTTTATTCAGCCCAAGTTGCGGGCAAAGCCCGACTTGTCCGCTGTGTCGGCGTGCCCAATGATGCCTTCGCCGACAAGCTTTCCGCGGCCGTGCCCCGCGGCAAGGGACCAGACTTATTCATCTTCTCCCATGACCGCTTGGGCGGTTGGGTGGAGAGCGGCAAAACTGTCGCACCCATCGATTTCTTCTTAAACGAGGAAGATCGTCAAGGCTTCTTGCCCGGCATGTTGGATGCCACAACCTATAAGGGCGTCACCTATGCATTGCCGCTGAATTTTAAATCAGCGGCTTTGATCTATAATAAAAAGATGGTGCCCAATCCGCCGCGCACCACCAAAGAGCTTGTCGAGATTGCGACCAAGCTGACCGATAAAGGTCGCGGTCGATTTGGCTTTGCCTATGCCTATGACGATTATTTCTTCCATGCAGGCATTGGCAATGGCTTTGGCGGCGGTGCCTTTAATGCAGCGGGTGATCTGATCTTGAATGATCCTGCCAATGTCGCGGCCTCTGATCTGGTACGCAAGTGGCGATCCGAACTCAATCTCTTACCAGATGATCCCGCCAACTCTCTGGTGACGGCCCTGTTCAATGAAGAGCGCGCTGCGATGGTTATGAGTGGGCCGTGGTTTTTAAGCGAGGCTTCTAAGTCGATTGATTTGGGGATTGCAGTTCTGCCGATGATCTCTGAGGCCGATGATAAGCCGATGCGGCCTTGGATGACGATTGAGGCCATTTATCTGGCCGCGGGTACGGCAGACGAACATGAGGCTTGGCAATTTGCCAAGTTCCTCGCGGGGCCACAGGCCTCGGCCATCATGGCGCAAAAGGGCGGGCAATTGCCGGCTTCGCAAGCGGCCTATACCGTCCCTGCCATTGCCAACGACCCCATCATCTCCGCCTTTAAAGCCCAAGGTGCCTTGGCGGTTCCTATGCCCAATTTGCCGGAGATGACACTGGTTTGGTCACCCGCTGATAAAGCGATGAAGCGGTTCACCAAGATGGAGACTACCTCGCGATCGGCTTGGAATGATTGTCAGACAGAGGTTCAAGCCGCCATTGACGCCTTGCGGGCTTCCCAAGCTGGGGGGCGAGCATGAAACGTAATCTAAGCGCTGTTTTCTTGGCCCTCGTGATTGTCCTATCAGGGGCTTTGTTCTTCCTCCAACAAGCCGCCCAACATCGCGATCAAGCGGCAGCCGGCGCTGTTGCTTTGGCCACCGCTGCTGATTTGGCCAAACTTGGCTCAACTGGCCTAGAGGCGGGGTTGAGCGAGCAAGTCGTGGGTTCCATGATGGCAGATGTGCTCAAGCGCTCTGGCCGGGAAGGGGATCGTTTTCGCCTCGTCATGCGAAACACCAAGCAATTGTCAGCCAGCAATTGGCCAGGTGAAGCGGCACCACGTCCTCTGGAAATCAGCGAAAAGCCTCTGTTCGATTTGATTCTTGGTTTGCCTGTGGCTGGGGCAAAGCTTGACCCCACCGCAGACGGGGCCCATGCGGCGGCACCGCTGATCGTGGCTGGACAACGCGTAGGCATGGTCGAGATTATCCATACCTCGCAGACTGCTGGCCCACCTCTGATCTCCCTGCTTCAGTGGGGAGCGATTGGCTTGGGTGTGTTGGTCATGGCGGGTCTTGCTCTTGTCCAGCCAAAGTTGGGTGCCTGGGCCAGTGTGGTTCTGCCGCTAGGGGTGGCTTTTGTCCTCGGCCAATTGACCGGGGCCAATTTGGCCAGCACAGCACAAGTGCTTCTCGATAATCTCAACACAACAGCGCGCGTTGTGGATGAAGCCATGCGTGCGGTGGCTGTTTCCAACGGTCTTGCGCTTACGGGTGATGCCGCTCGCCTCGATGCCGGTGTTGTCGCTGGGGCCGTGGATGGGGCGGCGCTTAATACCTCCCTCCTTTTTCTCGGCGGGCTTGGTGCCCTTATTGGGGCCTTTGTTAGCTTTGGTGCGGCTTCTTCCACGTGGCGCGCGTTGAAGGAAAACCCCACCGCCTATGCCTATGTAGCACCAGCCCTAATCGGCATGTTAGCGCTGGCCTTCTTCCCCTTCCTCTATGGCTTTGTTCTGTCTTTCACCGACACAACTTTGTTGAACCAAGGTGCCAGTTGGAGTGATCGCTGGGTAGGGCTGGCAAACTACGCCAGCATCTTGGGCGACTTTAACTTCGGCGGGGCGGGTGCGGCCGTCAATTATCAGAACTTTTATTGGACTATGGGCGTCACCATTGTCTGGACCGCTTCAAACGTCGTCCTTGGGGTGGGGATTGGCCTTGGGATGGCATTGTTGCTCAATATCAAAGGGCTGCGAGGCGTTGCGATTTATCGCACGCTTTTGATCCTGCCTTGGGCGATTCCAAACTATATCACCGCCTTGACGTGGAAGGGGATGTTCCACCCGCAATTTGGCGCAATCAATCAAGCCATTCAGGCCTTTGGCGGTCAACCGGTGCAGTGGTTTGATGCTGTGGGGCCCAGCTTCGTCACCGGCCTTGCCACCAATGTGTGGCTGTCCTTCCCTTTTATGATGGTGGTGGCGCTTGGCGCTCTTCAGGCCGTCGATGAAGATATGTATGAGGCGGCCCGCATTGATGGGGCTTCGCCTTGGCAGCAATTCTGGCTGATCACCTTGCCAAGCTTACGGCCGGCCCTTTTACCGGCGATCATTGTTTCGGTCGTTTGGACGTTCAACATGTTCAATGTGATTTATCTGGTCAGCGCCGGCCAACCCTCGGGCGCCAATGAAATCCTCGTGACTCGGGCCTATCGGATCGCGTTTGAAGAATATCGCTACGGCTATGCGGCAGCTTATTCGGTCGTGATTTTCTTGATCCTGCTGATCTATGGCGTGTTCCAGATCCGCGCGACTTCCGCCACGGAGGCCACTAACAAATGACGTCATCCGATCAAAAGCGCGCCCCTCTTTGGCTACATCCCATTTTGATACTTATCACGCTGTTCGCACTCTACCCCGTCTTTTGGGTCCTAGCCTTGGCGTTTTCCGGCACCCAGAATATTGGGCTGGCAGATTTGCCAGCCAACCCCGGCTTTTGGGATCGTATGCGGGCGGCAACACCGGTCCCAGCCCAATGGTCGCTGGACAACTTTGTCGGCGTCGTGCGCGATCAGCCCTTCCTTCAATGGATGCTGAACAGCTTATTGGTCGCCGCACTGACCACGGTCTTTGGTGTCGCTTTGGCGTGCTCTGCTGGCTATGCTTTCTCGCGCTTTCGCTTCAAGGGCCGCGAAACGGGCATGACGTTGTTTCTCGTCACCCAAATGTTTCCGGGCACCCTGATGCTGATCCCGCTCTATGTGATTATTGTGGATTGGCTTAATCTCGACAACTCAGTTTGGGCTCTCGTGATTGTCTATTCGGTGACCGCGATTCCATTTTGTGTGTGGATGTTGAAGGGTTATTTCGACTCCATCCCGATCGAGATTGAAGAAAGCGCGATCATGGACGGGTGTTCCCCGTCGCGCATTTTCTTCCAGATCGTCTTGCCTTTGGCCCGACCTGCCGTTGCCGTGACGGCTCTATTCAGCTTCATGACGGCTTGGAACGAGTTCATCCTCGCGGCCACCTTTATGGATGAGGAGTCGCTTTATACTGCCCCTGTGGGCTTAAGGTTCTTCGTCAGCGAATATTCCTCCCAATGGGGCTATTTTGCTGCGGGTTCTATCTTGGTCTCTCTGCCGGTGGTTGCCTTATTCTTGATGTTGCAAAGGTTCCTCGTGTCGGGCCTGACAGCGGGTGGGGTGAAGGGCTGATCTGATGGGGTGTCGTCCTTGGTTTAGTAGGCTGGAGCGCCTCGGTCTTTGTGCGCTTGTCCTTCTGGGCTTGGCCTTTGCCCCCGTGGTCTGGGCAAAGCCGGCTCCTGAGCCAATCGTGATTTCCAAACCCATGGGCCAGACCGAAGCCCGTCTGCCCTGCAACCGTGGTGGAAGCCCGTTTTGCGAGCTTCGCCTCTATCAGGTGATGGTCGGCACGTTCGTCGACGGCACGCCAGATCACGATCCGGTTGGCGGCTATGGTCCAGGCCCTCATACCGGGGATATCAAAGGCGTCATCCAAGCTCTCGATCAGATCAAAGCCATGGGCTTTAATGCCGTCTGGCTCACGCCCATTTTTGATAGCGCGGCCGGCAGCCCGCAATACCGTCATTCCGGCGAGAAAGTGGTCAATCCCCGCCTTGACGGTACGGGCTATTATCCGCGCGACTATTTCAAAGTTGATCCCCAATATGGCACCGCACAGGACGTGCGCGACCTGATCGCTGCGGCCCAACGGCGCGACCTGAAGATCATTTTCGACGGCGTCTTTGGTCACCATAAGGGCAATGTCACGCCGTCACCATCTGCTCTTGTTCCCGCCGCCTCCAAGCGCACTGCGGACTATTTTAATAGCCCCAAGACCTATCCCGGTGAGGTGGTTGATTTTGCCAATCCCGGGTCGTTGGCGTTTTACGATGAAGTCGCCCGCTACTGGATCGATGTTTATGGCATTGATGGCTGGCGCCTGGACCAAGCCTATCAAGTGCCCAATCGGCCCATGGCGAGGCTGGTCAAATCCATTGAGGAAACGTCGAAGGATCAGGGCAAGCTTGGCTATGTCGTCGGCGAGATTTGGGGCACGGCAGAACGAATTCGCGCCTCTCTGGGAACCAATGAAGAGCCTGCCTTACCCAGCGCCTTTGATTTTCCCACCCGCTATGCCTTGCTCCAAGTCTTGGCGACCGGCGAGGATGGCACGAAAGGCAAGCCTGCCACGACTTTGCAAGACGGTTGGGCGATGGGCGCGCATGCCAGCTACCCGGACCACGCCATTCTAAATCTGATGCTGGGCAATCAAGATCTGGTCCGCTTTGGCGACTTGATCCAACGGGCAGGGAAGGGCGAGGCAAGTTCTGAGGCCTATTGGGCCCGCCACCGTTTGGCCTTCACCTTCATGGCGGCTTGGTCCGGGCCGATCACCACCTATTATGGGGAGGAAGTGGGAGCAGAAGTCGCCGGGTTCTCGACGAGATTGACGCAGAATTGCGGCGAGGTCCAAAAGTGTGACGACCATATTGCAAGAAATATGGTCAAACTCCCCGGCATCAATGCAAAAGATACCGATGTTCTGCCCAAAGCGCTTGCGCTGCGCGACTACCTGACCGAGTTACAGTCCTTACGTAAGGTCAGCCCGGCGCTCTATGCCGGTTCGCGGACCCATCTGTATTCGGATAAGCATCTCTATGTCGATCTCAAAGCGCTGGGCGCGGAGAAGTTTGTTTTTGTCATGAATGTTTCTGATTTGCCTCAATCCATCCGCTTGGCCAAAAGCGCTTTGTCCAACGAAGATCTAAGGGAAGCACGATTGATGATTGGCGATATTAAGGTTCAAGAGACCGATCTGGGCCTCGACATAGACTTGCAGCCGTTAAGCGCAGGCATTGTGCGCATCCAAACATCCGGGGCTGCTGCACGTCCTTGAGATAAAAACACTGATTTGGCGCTGTATTCGGCGACAAATCCCTTTAACCCTGATGTTCCTATGGAGCGCTCTGATGGCTGAATTCGTCCCCGTCCCCAGTTTTGATTTGGTAGTTTTCGGTGCGTCCGGGGATTTGGCACTGCGGAAGCTGTTTCCTTCGCTTTTTCATCGCTTCAAGGATGGCCAGATTCCAAGCGACAGCCGCATCGTTGGCGTGGCTCGCCAAGCGATGACCAAGGACGAGTTTAAAAAAACGGTCAGCGAGGGCTTTGCGAATTTGGCCAAGGGCGATCCCTCCACCGAAGAATTTCAGGCCTTTTTGAGCTTGATTGATTATGTGGCGCTGGACGCCACCAAAGCCGAGGGTGCGTGGGATCATCTCGTGCAATCGTTAGCAGGCGGCGACGATAAGGTCCGCGTGTTTTATCTATCGACCCCGCCATCTGTGTTTGGCGGCATTTGCGCCCAATTGCGCGATGCAGGCTTGGCGTCGCCAGCCTCGCGGGTTGTCCTTGAGAAGCCATTGGGTCGGGATTTGATGTCTGCCAAGGCAATCAATGATGCGGTGGCAGAGGTCTTCTCCGAAGATCGCGTTTACCGAATTGATCATTATCTCGGCAAAGAGACGGTGCAGAACCTCTTGGTCCTGCGCTTTGCCAATGCGTTATTTGAGCCTGTGTGGTCGCGCGCGTCGATCGATCATGTGCAAATCACAGTGGCCGAGACGATCGGCGTCGGCAGCCGTGGCGATTATTATGACAAGTCGGGTGCGATGCGCGACATGGTACAAAACCACTTGCTACAGCTTCTGTGCTTGGTGGCGATGGAGCCACCTAATTCGGTCGATGCCGACGCCATTCGCACCGAAAAGATCAAAGTGCTGCAAGCACTCGTGCCGATTGGTCCTGCCGATATCGCCAGCCACAGCGTGCGCGGCCAATATCGTGCAGGCCTTGTCGAGAATGAGCCCGTAAAAGGCTACCTCGAAGATTTGGGTCCGGACCGCACCAGCTCGACCGAGACCTATGTCGCGCTCAAGGCCGAGATTTCCAATTGGCGCTGGTCCGGCGTTCCATTTTATTTGCGCACCGGCAAGCGTCTGCCGTCGCGTCGGTCTGAGATTGTCGTGACCTTCCGCCCACCGCCCCACAGCCTGTTTGGCAGTGGCGGGGAGCCCAACCAGCTCGTGATGCGTCTGCAGCCCGATGAGGGCATGGAAATGTGGTTGCAGATTAAGGAGCCAGGCCCTGGCGGCTTGCGCGTCAAATCCGTGCCGCTCGATTTGTCCTATGAGACGGCTTTCACGCTGCGCTATCCTGATGCCTATGAGCGCCTGTTGATGGACGTTGTGCGCGGCAATCTCTCGCTCTTCATGCGTAAGGATGAAGTGGAATCAGCTTGGGCGTGGGTCGATCAAGTGATTGCGGCGTGGGAAAGTGCAGGCACGCAACCCGATCCTTATGCTGCCGGCAGCGACGGCCCATTACAGGCCGCCTTGTTGATGGACCGCGATGGTCGCAAGTGGCGTGACCTTATATGACCGCCACGATGACGACCTTTCCGCTTTTGAGTTTTCCAAGCCGACCGGCAGCCGAAGAAGCCCTTGCTTCTGCCTTGGAAGCTGGCGTCCGCGATGCCCATGGCGAAGGACGGCGGGCGCGCATTGCTTTATCCGGCGGCTCTAGCCCAGAACCCGCCTATCGCGCCTTTGCCGCCAAAGATCTTGATTGGTCAAAGGTCGATATCGCGTTGGTTGATGATCGTTGGGTCGATGTGGATCAGGCAGGCTCCAATCAGGCCATGATTGAACGGGCTTTTGCTTCTGCGACAGGGGTCACAATTTTCGGCATGAAGCTGCCTAGTCCCAGCCCGAAGCTGGCTGAAGCTGAATTGGATGGCGTGTACCGCGCCCTGCGCCCGTTTGATGCCATCGTACTGGGCATGGGCCCAGATGCCCATACGGCGTCGTGGTTCCCGGCTTCTCCTGATTTGGCTGCTTGTTTGGATCCTAAAGGCCCCGCGACCGTCTTGGGTGTAGATGCGAGTCTCGCCCCTGTGGCCGCACCCTATTCAGAGCGCATGACGGTGACTTTGCCGGTTGTCAGCGAAGCCCAACAAATTCTGATCTTGCTGTTTGGGGCTGACAAAAAGCAAATCCTTCAACAAGCACTTGATACGCCTGTCACAAACGCGCCGATAAAAGCGGCTATTGAAGCTTCCGGGGCCAAGTGCATCGCACTTTGGGCCAATTGATTGAAAGTGATGACGATGCCTGAGCCCCTTCATCCAACGATTGCTAATGTGACTGCCCGCATCGAGGCGCGATCCAAGGCCCGTCGGCAGCGCTACTTGGATATGATCGAAACGCGCCGGTCACCTGATCCGGCACGGGCCCGCCTTGCTGCCGCCAATCAAGCGCATGGTTTTTCGGCTTGCCCCCTGCAGGATAAAGAGATGCTCAAAAACGGCCGTTGGGCAAATATCGGCATTGTGACAGCCTATAATGACATGCTGTCGGCCCACCAGCCATTGGCGGCCTATCCCGACATGATCAAGGCAGCGGCGCGAAAAGCTGGGGCGACTGCGCAAGTCGCAGGCGGTGTGCCTGCTATGTGTGACGGCATTACGCAGGGCTTTGAGGGGATGGAGCTATCGCTCTTCTCGCGCGATACCATCGCGATGAGTGCGGCAATTGCATTGTCGCACGATACCTTTGATGCCGCGATTTATTTGGGCGTGTGCGATAAGATCGTGCCGGGCCTGTTGATCGGCGCCCTCCGGCATGGCTGGCTGCCATCAATATTCTGCCCCGCCGGGCCGATGCCCTCAGGCCTGCCCAATCCGGAAAAGGCGCGCATCCGACAATTGTTTGCCGAAGGCAAGGTTGGCCGTGAGGCTCTGTTGGAAGCAGAATCACAAAGCTATCACAGCGCTGGCACCTGCACCTTTTATGGCACTGCGAATTCGAACCAAATGCTGATGGAGATTATGGGGCTTCATGTACCAGGCACTGCCTTCATCAATCCCAACACGCCCTTGCGTTCGGCGCTGGTTGAATCTTGTGCCAAGCGGGCGAGCCAGATCACGCAATTGGGCGATAGCTACATCCCCATCGGCCATGTCGTGGATGCCCGCAGCATCGTGAACGCCATTGTTGGCCTATGTGCGACAGGTGGCTCTACCAATCAAATGATCCATATCCCGGCTATTGCCCAAGCCGCAGGCTTGATTGTCGATTGGGATGATTTCAACGACCTCTCCTCGGTGACGCCACTTCTGTGCCGGGTCTATCCAAATGGGATCGCGGACGTGAACCATTTTCACGCTGCCGGTGGTATGGGCTTCTTGATCCGCGAATTGTTGGACGCTGGCCTCTTGCATGGCGACGTAGTGACCGTCGCGGGCCAAGGCTTGGATGCCTACACCCAAGAGCCTTTCTTGACCGAAACTGGCCTTGAATGGCGCGAGGCCCCGACCATAAGCGGCGATACATCGGTTCTGGCACCGGTTTCAGAGCCATTCTCCAAGGACGGTGGTCTTCGCGTTTTGCAGGGCAATCTAGGTCGGGCTTGCGTCAAGGTTTCAGCGGTGAAGCTGGAGCAACGGATTGTGGAAGCCCCCGCTCGGGTCTTTCAAGATCAGGCTAGCTTGCATGTCGCCTTTAAGGCGGGTGAGCTTGACCGCGATGTCGTGGTGGTCGTGCGTGGACAAGGCCCTGCCGCAACGGGCATGCCTGAGCTGCACAAGCTAACCCCGCCACTGGGCGTCCTGCAAGACCGTGGCTTTCGAGTTGCTCTGGTGACCGATGGCCGCATGTCGGGTGCCTCTGGCAAAGTCTTGGCGGCCATCCATGTCAGCCCAGAATCTAAGTCCGGCGGCTTGATTGGTAAGATCCGCGACGGCGATTTGGTCCGCGTCGATGCCGAGGCTGGGACCTTGAATGCGCTGGTGCCGGATGACATCTGGCAGGCTCGCTCGATAGACACCACGGTTGTCGAGGGCGTCACCCGCGGCTTTGGCCGGGAGATGTTCTCCATGTTCCGCGCCCTTGTCAGTCATGCCGAGCAGGGGGCAATGCCCTTTGGTGATATGGACCCAGACGAGGCCATCTTGGACCCAACCCAAGACCAAGCGCCAGAAGCAGCCGAGGCAGACGCATGAGCTCACAAGCTATCCTCGTCGGCGATGTTGGCGGCACCAATGTACGCCTCGCCATTGCGCACATTGATTCCAACAACCAAGTTGAGCTTTCACATGTCGAGCGCATGCCCGTCTTGTCTTTCCCAAGTTTGGACGATGCGATTGAGGCTTGGCAAAAAGAAGGTCGAACCTTGCCGGCTTCAGCCGTGTTTGCGCTGGCGGGTCCAACGGGCGCAGATGAGGTCCATTTTACCAATTCCAGCTGGGTGGTTTCGGCTTCGGCAACCAAAGCCCGCTTTGGTTTTCAGAATGTGACCTTGGTCAATGATTTTGCGGCCCAAGCGCGCGCCGTGCCCTCAAACAATTCCGATGCGTTTGAAGTTCTGATTGAGGGGGAGGCGCAGCCAAATGCCCCTATCGTGGTATTGGGACCGGGCACAGGCCTTGGCATGGCGCTCTTGGTGCCCGATGGTAAAGACTGGACCGTTATTTCTACCGAAGGCGGCCATCAGGCCTATGCGCCTTGTTCAGAGCGTGAGCGGCAGATTCTCGAAGTAGTCGCCGAGGATTTGCCATATATCAGCTTTGAGCACCTCGTGTCGGGTTTGGGTCTCGACCGACTCTACAAGGCCATCGCTAAACTCGAGGGGCGGGTAGCCCGCCTCAAGGGTGGCGATGAGATTGGCCCCGCCGCAATTGCGGGCGATGATCCCTCTGCGGTTGAAGCGGTCGAAGTCATGATCCAATCCTTGGCCACCTTTGCCGGGAACGCCATTCTCGCGACCGGTGCGCGTGGCGGATGTGTGATAGCGGGCGGGGTTTCTGAAGCCCTAGCACCCTTCATGCGAACCGCAGAATTTGTTGCCCGTCTGTTAGGGCGCGGCCCCATCAGCAATTATATGGATGGTATTCCCGTCCGTAGAGCCCGCAACGCTTTTGCCGCTTTGGAAGGTGCCGCCTTCTTTGCCCCCAAGCATCCTTTGTAATTTTCGTCCAGGAGAGGTCGATGACCAGCTTTGCATCCCAACTGAGAGCCGCCCCACTTATTCCGGTCTTAACGATTGCTGACCTCGATAAAGCCGAGGGCCTCGCCTTGGCCCTCCAGGCTGGGGGCTTGAAAAACCTCGAAGTCACGCTGCGGACCCCGGTTGCGCTTGAAGCCATTGCCTTAATGAAAGCGGCTGCACCAGACTTGTTGATTGGTGCGGGGACGGTTCTGAGCGAGGGTGATGTTGAGGCCTGTTTTAAAGTTGGCGCAGACTTCATTGTGACACCGGGATCAAGTCCGGGCCTGCGGGCCGCACTTCTAAAGGCCGATGCTAATGTCATGGTGGGCGTGGCCACGGCGACTGAAATCATGAGCCGCTTGGAAGAAGGCTTCGGCGTGTTGAAATTCTTCCCAGCAGAGCAATCGGGTGGAGCTGCCGCACTCAAAAGCTTTGCCGCGCCATTGCCGGATGCGCGCTTCTGCCCGACCGGTGGGGTCACACCAGATAAGATCGAAAGCTATCTCTCTTTGCCCAATGTCATTGCCGTCGGCGGAACATGGATTGCGACCCCCGATATGATTAGTGCGGGTGACTTTGCCACCATTGAAGCAAATGCGCGCATGGCAGCTGGATTTAAAAAATCATGATCCGTAATCGCCGAACACGGATCGTCGCGACCCTCGGCCCAGCCAGCCGTTCACCTGAAATGACTTTGGCTTTGGCGCAAGCAGGCGTTGACGTGTTCCGCATGAACTTCAGCCATGGCAGCCATGAGGATCATGCTGAAGCTTATGCAAGTGTTCGTGCAGCCGAAAAGGCAACCGGGCGACCGATAGGGGTCCTCGCAGACCTTCAAGGTCCAAAGCTCCGCCTCGGGACGTTTGCGGACGGCAAGGTGCACTTGATCAAGGGTGCCACCTTCCGCTTGGACCGCGACCCAACACCCGGTGATGTCACACGTGCCTGCATGCCGCATCCTGAGATTTTTGCGGCCCTGAAGACCGGTGACGACCTTCTGATCGATGACGGCCGGGTGCGCTTGCGGGTTCTTGAGCATGGTGAAGATTGGGCGCATACGGTGGTCATTCAGCCTGGCCCGGTTTCTGACCGAAAGGGCGTCAATGTGCCGACGGCAGTGTTGCCGATCTCGGCCATGACCGAAAAGGACCGCAAGGATCTGATGTTCGCTTTGAGCCTAGGTGTGGATTGGGTTGCGCTTTCCTTTGTGCAGCGTCCGGCCGATATGGCAGAGCTACGCAAGCTGGTGAATGGCAAGGCGGCTTGCTTGGCCAAGATTGAAAAGCCAGCCGCTCTTGAGAGCTTGGCTGAGATTCTCGACTATTGCGACGGCGTGATGGTGGCGCGTGGCGATTTGGGCGTGGAATTGGCTCCAGAAGATGTGCCGGTTGCTCAAAAGCTCATCCTCCGCATGGCGCGCGAACGTGGTGTGCCAACCATTGTTGCAACCCAAATGCTCGAAAGTATGATTTCTGCTGCGGCACCAACGCGCGCCGAAGCCAGCGACGTGGCCAACGCCGTTTATGAAGGCACAGACGCTTTGATGTTGTCGGCCGAAACAGCCGCCGGTCAATTCCCGATGGAAGCCGTTGCCGTCATGAGCCGGATCGCTGAGCGGGTGGAGGCGGATCCACGCTGGCCGGGCCTGATGGATGCCGAACACGCCAATCCAGAAGGCGAGGTACCCGATGCCGTATCGGCAGCAGCCAGAACCGCCGCCAATGCCTCCAAAGCTGCCTGTCTGGTTGCGTTCACCGCCACGGGTACCACAGCACTGCGTGTGGCACGCGAGCGGCCTCTGCAGCCTGTTCTCGTCCTGACCCCCAGCATTCGCACGGCCCGCAAGCTGGCCTTGGTCTGGGGGCTAGAATCCCGCGTCACCAAGGATCCCAAGGACGTGGAAGATATGGCCACTGTCGCCTCGGCCATGTCGTCGAAAGTGGGCACGGCTAAGTCGGGTGATCGCATTGTGATTGTCGCCGGTTTGCCGTTTGGCACCAAGGGCGGCACCAATCTCATGCGGATCGCTCGGGCGACTTAAGGGGCTTTCATGACAGCCGAGCTTCTCAACCTCTCCGCCTACGGTTTTGACCTGGCTGTTGCGCCCTTGGCGGGCGGGGGTATTGCGCGGCTGGATTGGCACGGTAAGCCCGTATTGCGACCAGCCGTCGAGGGGGCCGTAGCAGCGTGTGACCCACTGGGCCTGTCGTCCTTTCCGATGACGCCTTATGCCAGCCGCATCGTCGACGGGGCATTTGAGTGGGGCGATGTCTCAACCCAAATTCCGCCCAATATGGCAGGCGGAGCCCATCCCCTTCATGGCATTGGCTGGCGCACCCCTTGGTCTGTTCTTTCACAGGATGAAAATTCTATCGAGATTGCGTTGGTGCATGATGGCGACGCCAATTGGCCTTGGGCATTTGAAAGCCGCCAGAGCTTTAATCTGTTTGAGGACCATGTCGAGGTCCGCTTATCGGTGACAAGCCGCGATCCTTGGCCATTCCCGTCCTCCCTTGGACCCCACCCTTATTTCTTATCTGAAGGCGCAGAAATCCAATTTGATGCCGCCCAACTTTGGGAGATTAGTGGGGAGGCATTGCCCAGCCATTTGGCCCGTCCACCAGTCGTCGATGATTTGGCAGAGGGGGTGGCCGCGACCAGCCTTGATCTCGATCATTGCTTTGAAGGCTGGAATGGCTGTGCACGGATTAAATGGGCGGAACATGGGGTAGAGGTCGGTGCAGCGGTCCTGGTGGGTGATACCCCGTGCCCTTGCACGCGCTTACAGCTCTATACGCCGCCCGGCGCGGGCTTTTTCTGCTTAGAGCCCGTGACAGCGCGCGGCGTGTCCTTCACTGCAGTAGACCCTTACGAATTGGGCGTTGTAGAGCTTGTGGATCAAACCTTGACCATCATCACGACCCTGACGCCGTTCCGGGTCGGCTAGCGGTTTAGCTCAACCAGTTCGTACCACGTCTGCATATAGCCGCCCACGCCGCCTTGAACGAAGATGGCATCTGCATCATCGGTGATCCAGACGTCATAGACAGGATGCTCGCTGCTCATGCCGCTCGATCCATCATCCAAAAATTGGAAGTGGCGGGTTTGGAAGGTACCAGCCTTAACCGTGATTTCTTCTTTGCCAAGATAAAGTCCATCGATGCGAACCGGCGCCAGGAAAGGCGGGGTCGCGCCGCGATGATCGGGCGAGGGCAGATACATATTAAAGGTATGCCGCTTTTTGGCTTCCCAATCGTGGAGGCTTAAGAAATAGCCATCTGCCACAATGGGGTGGGTGCCAAAGCCATCAATCGGCGCGGAGAGGTCCACCCGTTGCGAGACCCGGCCAATGGTCGGCCCATAGCTCTCGCACTCAATATAGTCGCCGCCAAAGCGGAACCAGCCCGTGCCCATGAATTTGTCGCCCACGGTGAGGCGCACGTGACAATCCATCGGCTTACGGTTGGCGTCGATCGAGTAAATAATGTCGCGCATCACGCTGGGGTCGGGCTCTGCGATAAAGCAATGGGCGCGTAGGGTGGTTTGGCCATCGCTATGATGGGTGAAACGGAAATCCTCTTCGCCGCGCGCTTGATCCAACATGTGCGGTTTCTTTGAGGTATAGGCAATCTTGCCGGTGATTGTGCGATGCGTCATCCCATCCTCCTCGTGGTCTGCCCAAAGCCTATAGGAAGTGCTCTAAGAACCAAAGCGGCATTTGCTCATGCCCTCAAGATTAGGGCTGAATTTCCTGCCCGTCCCACGCAAAGATCTTTCCGGTCTGTTCTGGCGTGAGGCCACTCAATACAGAGAGCAGGGCCGTAGCAGCCGTCTCGGGCTCAAAAATCTCATTTTTGGTATAGCGCTGAAGGAATGGCTCTGACATGGCGCTGCGCACAGTGCCAGGGTGTAGCCCGACGCAGATGACGTGCGGTCGGCGCGCGGCCAGCTCAATCGAAGCGGTTCGGATCAATTGGTTCAGCGCTGCTTTCGACGCGCGATAGCTATACCATCCCCCGGTTTTGTTATCGCCGATAGACCCAACCCGCGCCGAGAGCGAAGCGATGATGGCGCGCCGGTCCCGGGCAAGCAAAGGCGAGAAATGCTTCATCACCAGCGCGGGGCCAATCGTGTTGACCCGGAACAGATGGGCCATGGTTTCGGGATCGAGTTCCTTCAAACCTTTTTCCGGGCGAATATTATCGCCTTCATGCAGGATACCAATCGTATTGATGATTAAGTCAACGCCGCCCTCGACGTGACAGCTTGCCGCTGCCTCGATCAGGCTGGTTTCATTTTCTAGATTAATGGCCAATGCTGTCACACGTGGATCAGCGCTCTCAATGGGTGTCCTGCTCAGCGCAAAGATCTGTCGCGTATTTGCGCTATTCAGCAGAGTACGGATTAAGGCACCACCGATTGCACCACTGGCACCCAGCACGATGATGGTTTGCAAATTTGGTTCACTCATGGAGTTGATACGCATGAGCGGTGCCCTTGGACCGCCATTAGAGACCGACGAGTCCCGTCTTAGGCAGTCAAGCCCAGCAAAGCTTCAACTTCATTGCGGCTCGGCATAGAGGTTTGTGCCCCAGCTTTTAGGGTCGCTGCTGCGCCTGCCGCACACGCATAGGCCAAGGCGTTGGCGACGGAGCCTTCCGAGAGAAATGCCACGATAAAAGCCCCGACAAAGGTATCGCCAGCACCTGTTGTGTCGACGGGCACAATGACGGGGGAGGTGCTGCGCGCAATCTCCTTGCCATTCTGGAAAGCGACCGCGCCATCGGCCCCTAAAGTGCGAATGATCAGCGCTTTCGAGCCATTTAATTGGTCGCCATAGAAGGCCGCTTCGGTTTCATTCACCACCAGAATATCAGCCCGGTCGAGTACGTCTTGTGGCATCGGCTTTGCCGGGGCGAGATTGATACAGAAAAGGCCTGTTACCGTATCGGCTAGATAGGCGATGGTCTCAACGGGCAGTTCAAGCTGGCACAGGGTCGCATCATAATCGCCAGACAGATCCACTAAAGTGCTCGGCGAAACCAGAGCGTTTGCACCCGGCGCCACGACGATTTGGTTCTCGCCTGCCGCATCCACCGCGATGAGGGCAACGCCAGTTGCCACGCCGTCCAAGATGGCCACGCCTTTGAGATCAACGTGGTTTGCTTCGAGTTGCGCCAAGGCCTGTTCGGCGGCGCTATCGTTTCCAACGCAGCCGAACATCGCCACTTCGGCTCCAAGCTTTCGTGCGGCTAAGGCTTGGTTTGCACCTTTGCCGCCGGGATAATGCGCCAGAACGCCGCCGCTAACCGTTTCGCCGGGTCTTGGCAGGGTGTGCACGCGGGCAACAATATCAAGATTGATCGAGCCGATGACACGAATGCGGGGCGGGGGTTTCATGCCAAATACCTCAACAGCAAGGAAAGGACCGCTTCTGGATCGGCTTTTGAAACCCAGCTCGCATTGAATTGCCCCGCTACGGCCTTGCGGAACTCTACCGCCGTGTGCCCCCGGGTCAGTGTGCTCATGGTCTCCACCTCAATCCGGCAGGGGCGGAGCGAAAAGGCTTCTGGTGCCAGCAGATAAGCAATCACGCACGGGTCATGCAGGGGTGCGCCCGTAGCGGGTTGATCTGGGTCTGACGTATCCATCAGATTGGCGGGCAAAGCGTTCGAGAAGGCCAACATGTCAGCGACCAACTTGGCGCCGGGTGTGTTCAGTCGCGCAACTGCCTCCACCCAGGCCCGTGTGCCGCGCACTTGATGGGTGGCATCGAGGCCGAACGCCACGATCTTACAGCCGCTTTTAAAAATGACGTCTGCTGCCTCTGGGTCAGCATAGATATTATATTCGGCAGAGGCTGTGATGTTCCCGCCTTCACGTCTCGCCCCGCCCATCAGGACGATTTGACGGAGGCGGCGAGCGGTCTCGGGTGCCTGTTGGATGAAGCAAGCGATATTGGTTAGGGGACCTGTGACCGCGAGGCTAATCGTGTCAGCCGGAGCTGCCTCAATCGTCTGCATCAGAAATGAAATAGCGTTTGTCGATTGTGGCCCTAGGGTTGGCGGGCTTGCAGGATAATCGCCCAAGCCCTCTGGCCCATGAAAATCATCGGCAATGATGGGCTCCCGATGCAAAGGCTTGGCAAGTCCTGCGTGAACGGGCACATCTTCGCGACCCATGATCTGCCGGATCAGGCACGCGTTGCGTGTGGTTTTGGCCAGCTCGACATTCCCAGCTGTCGTCGTGATCCCGAGCAAATCCAGACGCTGGCGCGCACCAAGGGCGAGCGCCAGTGCCACCGCGTCATCGACACCGGGATCACAATCGAGAATCAGCGGGATAGGCTTCATACGGTGCGTGCGGCCTTGTCCTTGTCATTGCTGGCTTTGATCATGCTGCGCACTGCTTCCCATTGCGCGTCGTCCCAAGCGCGCAAGCCAGAGAAATTGCCGCCCGTGGCCTGATAGGCTGCGCCGTCAATCGCAATTGTCTGACCGTTCACATAATGCGCGCCCTTGGCCATCAGAAACACCGCCAGATTGGCAAGCTCCGTCATTTCACCAACCCGGCCCATGGGGTTAGCGGAGCGCTCGGCACTTTCCATGCTGGCTCCAGGCGACAGACGCTCTGTCATGCCCTTGGTGGGGAAAGGGCCGGGCGCGATATTGTTGAAGCGAATGCCATAGCGGCCCCACTCAACAGCAAGGGATTCCGCCATGGCACGAACACCAGATTTAGACATGGCCGACGGGACCGTAAACGCCGAACCATTCCACACCCAGGTGGTGAGGATGTTGATCACATTGCCCTTCTTGCCCTCAGCAATCCAGCGTTTGCCGATATCCAAAGTCATATAAAAGGTGCCGCGGAAGACGATATTGGCAATGGCATCAAAGGCGCGCGGCGAGAGGTCTTCGGTCTTGGAAATAAAGTTGCCCGCAGCATTATTGACCAAGCCTGTCAGCGCGCCGCCATCGGCCCAGATTAGATCAATGGTTTCGCGGATCGCTTCAGCATTACGAATGTCACAGGGCAGGGCGACGACTTTGCCGCCGTGGCGGCCGATCAATTCATCCCGGGTCTCTTCCAGGACGGCGCCGCGGCGACCGAGAATATAGACCGTCGCGCCAAGTGCGAGGAAGGCTTCCGCCATTTCCTTACCGAGGCCAGTGCCGCCGCCCGTTACCAGAATACGCTCACCAGCCATCAGACCGGGACGGAACATCAGTTTCTCAGAATCCATTGGTGCCTCGCTCCCCATTTTCATTATGATTGGGTTGAGCATATTGCATTTATAAGCCTTGGGAAGGCGTGGACCCAAGGCTCGCAGCAAAAGATACCGTAAAGCTTGCTGGATCAGCCCATCAGGAACGCGAGTGGCTCATGCAGCCGCACGCGCCAGGAGGCCTCATTGTGGTCTGCACCCTCATAGACCCGGCTTTCGAAGTCCTTACCTTGCTGCCAGCCCAGCTCATTAAAGACTTGATCCATCGCCATTTGATACGGCGGATAAAAGCTCTCCAAATTTACCGTGCCGTGGTCCATCCAAATCTTGTTCTGGCCGGGCTTCGGCAATCTGCGTTTGAGGTAAGTCGCAAAGGCTTGGATCATCGCGGGGGTTTCAAGGTCTGGCTTGCTAAAGCTTTCTGCAGCACTCAGAAGCGGCCAATGGGTTGAGAGACAGCCTGCTGCGCCGAAGACGTGCGGGTACTCGCAAATTCCATAAAGCGAAATCAATCCACCCATGCTCGACCCCATGAGATAGGTGGAGGCTTTGCCCGGTTTGGTGCGGTAGTCGCGATCAATCATCGGCTTTAATTCTTCGACCAAGAAGCGCAGATAACCATCGCTCAGCGCAGGCCCGCCGTGCTCTACTGCCGTCCGGGCGCGAAGCTTGTCGTCCATGGCCGCTTCAACACCTGCGGGCGAAAAATCCTGCCGTCGTGTGGGCGTATTCCAAACACCCACCACAATCGCATCACTGCCCGCAACCGCGCGGTGGCGCGCTTCCATCGCGAGATCGACGCGCCAAGACTGCCCACCAAAGGCGGTGCTTACGCCAAAGATATTCTGACCGTCATGCATGTAAAGGACACGATAACGGCGCTTGGACTTACCATACTCTGCTGGCAGCCAGATGCTCACATTGCGTGCACCGGTGAAGCGGCTCGGCATGGCTTCATAGCGGACGATCATGGCCTCGCTGGCGTCGGATGGATTTGGGACAAGAGCAGAGGCCATCAGCCCACCAGTGGCAGCAATCAGGGTTCGACGATCCATTATTTCATCCTTTCAGTCTGTCTGGCGTACCCAGATTTGTAGGGTTTGAGCGGGGCTCTCAAGGGTAAGGCTCTGGCCGCCCACGAGTTTAGCATCCTTGCCGCGCACGCCTTTGATGTGGTCGATTCTTTGGCCGTCAGCGATTTTCTGCCAGCTTCCGGCAGGCAATTGCACCGACGAGAAGGTGGCGGCTTTGGGTCCGATATTGGTCAAGACCAGAATCTTCTGATCCACCACATAACCCAAGAGATTTTGGTCTTCTGGCGTGATCCATTCAATATAGTCGGGCGCTGGTGCTTTGGCGGTGCGGAAGACGCGGCCGACGTCACTGTTGCGGAAAGCAATGAGACCCCGCCACCATTGGTTCATGGCAACAAAATCATTTGGCGCACCATTCTCCTTGGAGCGATCTAGGTCTGACCAGACAAATTCATTCGGTGTGCGGACATTATAGGTGTCTTGCCGGCCCTTGAAGTAGATCGGGCCCGTCGCGGTCTGGCGGATGATTTCCTCGGTGCCCACCAGACCTTTTGAGCGCAGCATCTCGGAGCCACCGTGAAGCACAATTGGCCCAAGGCTGGTCAAGAGGAGGCCCGCTGCCACGCGGTATGGACCTTCCTCGACCCCCTCGAGACCATTCCAATCCTTGACGGCGAAACGGTCGGCCAAGGTCCAATTATCGTGGATGTCGGCATAATTGATGCCGCGATTGGTCGATTGCGCCTCTTCTTTCCACCCATTGGCGATCGCCAGCATGGCTTGGCTGCGTTGGCTCCCATTGCCGCCAGCATAGCCTCGGTCCGTCGCCTTATCCTGTAAGCGGAAGGGCGAGCCAACTAAGGCATTGCGCGTATCATCTTGGAAGAAGGTGATTGGCGCATCTTCTTTGTACCAGTCCCAATCAGGATTGGCGCGGACAATTGGGTCAGAGACATCGATCCAGGGTTCGCCATAAATGATGACATCGTCGCCGACGGCCTTACGAAGCGCGATCAAGGTCTGCTCGTCGATCTGACCTGCAAGATCGATGCGGAACCCGTCAATACCAAATTCGTCGATCAAGGACTTGGCTTGATCGATGATCCAACGCTGGGTCATCGGGCGATCCTCGGTCTTCACCTCATTGCCAAAGACGCCAATATGCTGACCTGAATCACTGGTGCGATAATAATAGTCACGGTCCAGCACGTTGAAATTGAACAGCATGTTGCGGCCATCCATATTCTCGCCAGTATGGTTGGGGACGATATCAATGATAACGGCAATGCCGCGATCATGGAAAGCTTGGACGAGATCGCGGAATTGCTCACGCTCCGCCCCAAAGTCGCTGCCCTTTTTTCGGTAGGTGTTTTCAATCGCAAAGGCATGGGTGGTGCGATAGCCCCACTCATAGCTGAGGTCGGCTACGCCAAGGCGCTTCATTTCAGGGTCATTGCCAAAGGCTGCCTGCCATTCGGGCTTTGGGTAATGTAAGAATTCCTGCATCGGCAGCAGATGGACGACGTTCACGCCCAAATCTACGATATGATCAAAGCCAATCTTCTGACCGCTCTTGCTGCGCAGGCCCGAGACCGTGAAAGCCGGGATCGTACCTTTCAGATCATCAGCCACTGGCAATTGCCGGGTAAAGTCTTCAATATGAACCTCATAAGCAACCACATCTTCCATTTTTGGACGACCTTGGGCGAGGGGCGTCGCAGGTGTGGTTTTCGCCATTACCCGACTTTTCCCATAAGATTCCGCATTGGCGCGCGCATAGGGATCGGAGATATGGACCGGATTGGTCTCATAGAAATATCGGCCGGGTCCGGGCTTTCCATGCACGGTGTAATCATAAAAGCTGCCGGCTAGATTGCCTTCGAGCTTCGCTTCCCAAAGCCCTGACTCATCACGCACCATATCGACCACGCGCTTTGCCGCTTCGGGCTTGGCGTCTGCCTGATCATAGAGATAGAGGCGGACTTTCTCGGCGCGGGGGGAGAAGATGGCAAAATCCGTCGACTTACCGTCAGCGGCGATATTGGCCCCTAAGGGCTTGGGCGAATAGAGTGTGCGGAACCAAGCGTCCGGCCGCACGCGCGCACTAATGCCCTTTGTCTTCAATTCCAAGCGGTAAGATGCGCGGATATCAATCGGCTGGGCCGGAACAAGAAGAGCTGTCTTAAGATCGTTCGGCAAAATCGAAGCGATGGCCACTTCTTGATTGGCTTGGTCGAGCAAGCGCCAGTCGGCAGGATTAAAGGTCCGCTCGGCCCCTTCGAGGTGCAACCAGATGGCGGATGGTCCGGCAAGTTCCGCCCGCAGGCTGGGCTTCTCCGCTTCCTGGCTTAGAACCGGTGTCGTTAGAACGCCCAAGAGACAACTGAGACCAATCCAGAGACTTTTTTTGAGAGATGGGCCGAACATGGTGCTGATCCTTTAAACTCTAAAATCGTGTGGGGTACGGACGATGGACTTAGGAAGCCGGTGCCCGGCAATTACGGGCGATGAAGTCTTCGTGGCTTGGCATCTGATCCACGGCCTTCGTGATAATCGTCGAAACATTACCCAAGAAGCCATCGAGATCTTCGTCCGATAGGTCGCGCGCTAAGGCGTGATAGCTTTCAGGGCGAATGTCTTGCCCGATCAGGACTTGCAGCCAGCTTGGTTCGGCAAACAAATCATTGGCTCGCCGCTCAATCCGCCCGGTTTTGCGGAAAAGCTCAATCTTATGGCTCAGGCTATCGGGGATCGCCATGTTTTGGCAATGCAGCCAAAAAGGCGAGTCGGTGCGTTCATTGGCGTGATAGTGCAGGATCAAGAAGTCGCGTATCAGCGCATATTCCTCAATAGCCTGCTGATTATATTCATCGCTCAAAACTGTGTCACAGGCCTTCGTTGGGAAAAGGGTGATGAGGCGGCTTACTGCGGATTGGATGAGATGGATCGAGGTGGATTCCAGAGGCTCCATAAAGCCACTGGCAAGGCCGACCGCGATACAATTCTTGTTCCAAAGCTTTTTCCGGCGGCCGGTAAGAAACTTCAGCGGCCTTGGATCAGCCAGCGGCTTGCCGTCGAGATTGGACATCAGGACGCGCTCAGCTTCCTCATCGCTGGTAAACGCACTGCAATAGACATGGCCATTGCCAATCCGGTGTTGCAAAGGAATTCGCCATTGCCAACCGGCGTGACGGGCAGTGGCACGCGTGTAAGGCGTCAGCGGTTTAACGGACTCGCACGGCACCGCAAGGGCCCGGTCACAGGGGAGGAAATTCGACCAATCCTCATAGCCCGTCTCCAGTGCCCCTTCGATCAACAGGCCACGAAAGCCTGAGCAATCCACGAAGAGGTCGCCAGACACGACCTCGCCGCTTTCCAGCGTTACAGACTGGATGAAACCAGACGGGCCATCAAGCTCTACGGAGCGGACTTTGCCCTCTGTCCGCTTCACCCCGTGATAGTCAGAATAGCCACGCAAATAGCGGGCATAGAGGCCGGCATCAAATTGAAAAGCCCAAGTCGGGCCGGGCAGGGGAGAGGCCCCTAAGCGCTCTAGCCGATCAAATCGGTTGGCATAGGCGGCCTTGGTTGCTGCCGAATACGCCCAAAGCGAGGTTTCTTTGCCGGAGAAGTTCTGCCGCATCCAATAGTGATGGAAAGGCACAAAGCCGAGATTGCGCCCAATGCTGCCAAAGGCATGCATATAGCGCTCACCCTGACGGTGCCAATTGACGAACTCAATCCCCAGCTTGAACGTGCCATTGGTCTTGGCGACGAAGTCATTTTCATCAATGCCAAGGATCGAATTGAAGATATTGATCTGCGGGATGGTGGCCTCGCCCACACCAACAGTGCCGATCTCTTCGCTTTCAATCAGGCGGATGGTGACGCGTGGGCCGAGCACTTTGGACAGCGCACTGGCCGTCATCCAGCCAGCGGTGCCGCCACCTACAATCACAATTTTCTCAACTGCCTGAGGTTCCAAACCTAGTTCTCCTCGCCACACAGACACGTGCCTGACATAGGCCGCGGGCAGGGGCAAATCACAACATAGAAAACCCCCGCCAGGCCGAGCCGACGGGGGTTATGAGGTTAGCGATCTTTCAAGATCAGAATTTGTAGTTCACACCAACCAGGAAGGTGCGGCCATATTCTTGGTAGTCCTTCACCAAACGCTCATCGTCGTTGATTAGGGTGGTGAATGGCTCGTCAGTGATGTTGTTGACTTGGAACAGAACCGACAGATTGTTCAAAGGCCCTGATTGGAAGGTGTAACCAATCTGACCATCGAGAACCGATTCAGCTTGAATGCTGCGGGTTTCCAAGTTGGCACCAAAGGCCACGACCGAACCGGTAAAGTCCGAACGATAGCGGTTGCTCAAGCGCGCTTGGAAGCCAAAGCGCTCGTAATAGACCGAGGTGTTGAAGATCTTTTCAGACAGACCAGGCACCTTGGTTGCTGGCTGGCCAGCGATTGGCTTGATGCTGCTGTCATTATAGGTCGCGCTGAAGTTTGCACCAAAGCCTTCCAGAGCTGGCACAAACTGATCGAATGGGAACGAAGCCGTGAATTCGAGACCCCGGATGAAACCACCCTTCACATTGCCTGGCGAGCTTGCAATACCAATGTTGGTTGGGCTTGGAGGCGCGCCGGCTGGAACGATTAGACCAGTTGCATCGAATGGACGCTCAACGCTGTCGACGATCCAGGATTCCAAATTCTTGTAGAAGCCTGCCAAAGCGAAATAGGCGCGACGACCAAAGTACTTTTCATAGCTGACGTCCACAGCTTGGGCCAAGATTGGCTGCAGCAATGGGTTACCCGAGTTTTGGAACCAACGCGTACCGCGGTTTGGAACGATCGAGCTATCATAGCTATAGCTAAAGGCCGCATTCATCTGGTCCATGCGCGGACGCGACATTGTGCGGGCCAAAGCGACGCGAATTTTCGCATCATTGTCCAAAGCGAAGGCCAAGTTCATGCTTGGCAGAACATAGGTGTAGTCGGTGCCTTCGGTCTTGGTGACCAAGGTTGCGGTTGAGTTGCTGCGGCCGCGAGCCGTCGAGCTTTGATCCGTGTTCACGACTTGAATGCCGAAATCACCTGTCAAAGGCACGCTGCCAAGCTCGGTGTCGACATTGAACTTCGCAAATGCGGTGATGAGGGTTTCTTCGACCAACCAGCTTTTGATCGCAACGTCTGCGGCGGTGTTCGCGCGCAACGAATAGATGCTTCCCAAGAAACCACGTGGGTCATAGCTGACGACATTGCCCAAGCCCAACCATGAGAGGTTGGTTTGACCGACGCGAGCCGAAGTTGGGATAGCGACGCTGTTTGCACCACCAGCCAAGTCCAGGAACCACTCATTCACGGTCTTTTCTTTGCTGCGATCCGAATAGCCAACGCCGTAATCAACCGACTTGATGGCCTTGTCGCCATCGAACTCGTGCTTTGCAGCGATCTTCAGCGTGTTCAGTTCGTCAACCGTACCTGGTGCCTTGTAATAGCCTGCTTGGCCCCAGCCACCTGGATCGGTCAGGCTGATGGTGTTGTAATCGCCATAGTTCAGGGTTGGCTTAAACACCAAACGGCCTGCTTCAGCGGTTTTGAATGCCAGATTGTCTGTTGCACCGGCCGAACCACGACCCGTGCCGGAATAAGATTCAATGTCGGTGTCGGTGCGATCACCTTTCGACCAGCTGAGATCAAACACGACTGAGTCTTTCGGGCTCATCTGCCACTCGACCTTACCAGCCAAAGCAGCCAGATCGGCTTCACGAGCGCGAATGTCATTGCGGATGATGCCCTTCACGCCGTTGAACTGGCCGGAGGTGGTGATACCGTTGGTGATGACTGCGCCTGGCTGCAATTGCGCGCCCGACCACCAAAGTGGCAGCTCGATGCCGCGCAAGACTTGCTCGTCATTGAACTTCGAGTAATAGCCGTCCAACGACAGGGTCAAAGTTTCAGATGGCTGGAACTCGATCACACCCATATAGCCATCACGGGTAATGTTACCCGACAAAGCATAAGGCTTTACCCCGCCAATGATGAAGTTTGCGCCATTGGTTGGATAGCCCCAAGCTTCATAGCGGTTGGACTGATAGGGCGATTCCATGTGGGCATAGCCCAAAGCCACACCCAGCTTACCGTCCATGAATTGGTCGATATAGGCGAGAGAGACGCGGTTGCCAGACTCTGAAGTACCAGCGTTCAACGCGCCGGCGTCATTTTGCTCATAGCGCGCACCGACGGCGAATTGGCGGCGGCCAAACTTCAATGGGCGAATGGTTTGCAGGTCAACCGTACCGGCAACACCTTGTGCCAACAGGGTTGCGGTTGGGGTTTTGTAGACGGCTGCACCACCCAGCAATTCCGATGGATATTGGTCGAATTCAACACCGCGGTTGTCGCCAACCGAGACTTGCTCGCGGCCGTTCAACAGGGTGGTGGTGTAGTCGGGGCCAAGGCCGCGAACCGACAATTGCGAAGCGCGACCGTCGATCCGTTGCGCAGCCACACCTGGCAAGCGCGCCAAGGATTCTGCGATGGAGACATCTGGCAGCTTGCCAATGTCTTCAGCCGAGACGACTTCAGCGATGACGCCCAAAGTTTTCTTAGCATTGATGGAGTTTTCAATACCACGACGGATACCGACAACCACGATGGTCTCGACATCTTTGTCGGATGCTTCAGTGGTGGAAGCCGCTTGTGCATGGGCTGTCCCGCTCATAGCTGCCAACAGGGCAACCGAAGACACTGCACCAGCCAACAAGCGAGCGCGCGACACGCCGGGGCGTGATTCTGTGTGTATATTCATCGCGGTTCCTCCCAAATAAGTTGATCCGACCGCAACGGACCCACTTGTGATTCCCTTCAGAACACGCCGATTATCAGCCAATTAGCAGGCCGCCCGACGATATCCCGCGCCTAAAACTGACCCAAAAGCCTTGAATCAGCATTCAAAATACGTCCAGCAATCATTTATTTGTGAACGTGTAGGAAAGCTACATGACAAAATCGCAACGATTGTGCAATGGGAAAGTGGGCGCGAATGCAGGTAAATGCGACAAAGTTGTAAAACTGGTGCAGGCTTGCAACAACACAGACTGGCCATCTCGACTGTTGTGGTTATATCCGAACATTAGACAAGGTCGGGGGGGCATAATGCAGGGTCAAAGCCAAAAGCTCGAGCGCTTGGTTATCGTTGGTGGCGGGTCTGCGGGCTGGATGGCCGCGGCCGCCATTGCCAATGCCGCTGGGCGTGGGTGTGTGATTACCCTGATTGAATCCGATGAGATTGGAACCGTTGGCGTCGGTGAGGCAACCATCCCGCCCATCAAAGTCTTTAATCGCTCCCTTGGGCTCGATGAGAAGGACTTTGTTGTTCGCACGCAAGGGACGTTTAAGCTGGGCATCGAATTTGTGAATTGGGGCCGCCAAGGCCACCGCTATTTCCATCCGTTTGGAACCTATGGCGCGGACTTTGATATGGTGCCGCTGCATCAATATTATCTGCGCGCGCGCCAGACCGGCAAGGACCCGGGCTCGCTAGATGACTTCACCATGGCGTGGCAAGTTGCCAAGCGCGGCCGCTTTGCCCTACCGACGCAAGATCCGCGCTTGATCCAGTCGACATTTGACTATGCCTATCATTTTGACGCGGGCCTCTATGCCCAATTCCTCCGAAGCTATAGTGAGGCGCGCGGGGTCGTCCGGATGGAGGGCAAGATCGCGGATGTGGGCCTTGATAGCCAAGATGGCCGTATTACCCACGTGATGCTGGAAGATGGCCGCAAGGTGGAGGGTGACTTCTTTGTGGATTGCTCTGGCTTCCGCGGTCTTTTGATCGAAGGCGCCCTTAAGGCTGGTTATGAGGATTGGAGCCATTGGTTGCCCTGTGATCGGGCGCTGGCGGTGCCGTGCGAACATGGCGGCGAGTTCACGCCTTATACCCGCTCGACCGCGCGGGAGGCCGGCTGGCAATGGCGGATTCCACTTCAGCACCGCATCGGCAATGGTTATGTCTATTCCAGCGGCTTTATTACAGATGAAGAGGTCGAGCGGACCTTGTTGGCCAATTTGGACGGTAAGCCCTTGGCCGATCCTCGTCCTTTGCGCTTCACGACGGGCAAGCGGAAGAAGATTTGGCACAAAAACTGTGTCGCGATTGGCCTGGCCGCTGGCTTTATGGAGCCTTTGGAATCAACCAGCCTGCATCTCATTCAGACGGGCATCACGCGTTTCTTGGCGCTTTTTCCGGGCAAGAGGGTCGACCCCGTTTTGGAGACCGAGTTTAATCGCCTAAGCACTTATGAGTGGGAGCGGATTCGCGATTTTCTTATCCTGCATTATTGCGCGACCGAGCGCGATGATAGCGCGCTCTGGCGTTATTGCGCTTCCATGAGCTTGCCAGACACATTGACTTATAAGATGGAGCACTTCCGCAAATATGGGCGGATGGTCTCTGATGGGCCAGAGCTGTTCTTAAACCCAAGCTGGTTGGCGGTTTACTTGGGCCAGTTTGTAGAGCCTGAGGGCTATGATCCTTTGGTGGACACCCGCACCCATGTAGAAGCCGATCGCCACTTGGCGAGCCTAAAGACCCTTATGGCGCAAACGGCCGAGACGTTCCCACCCCACCGCGACTTCATCAACCAAACCTGTCGGGCAGGCTAAGCTTTAGTTGACCATGCGCAGGCGAGGGCCGTCTTCGCTGGCTTTAATGACTTCGGCGCTGGACTTGGGCTTGCCGAACAAATTGCCTTGGGCATGGGTAATGTCGAGTTCGAGGATTTCCACAATTGTACGTTCGGTCTCGACACGATCGGCAATCAGCTCAACCCCATAGCGCGAGAAGAGGGCAGAGACATCTGCCGGTTCAAATTGGCGAGTGAGGCCCGTTACAGGTACAGTCTTGGCTTCGACCAATTGCTGCACCAGTTTATCACCGGCAATCTTGACATAACGCACGCCCATGCGCTCCAGTTTGCGCAAGTCGAGGTCTAGGGTCTCGCAACGGTCAATCGAGAAGCGGAAGCCCAGATCAAACAATCGGCCCATGTTGCGCTCAGCCGCCATCGGGATTTTTTCAAACGAGTCGCGGGTGAGTTCGAAAATGATCGAACCAGCGAGATCTTTATTGTCGCGCAAGAAAGCGATGAATTGCGGGAAGAAGGTCTCATCCCCCAAGCTAGTGGTCGAGAGATTGCAGAAGAGCCCAATGCGCCGATCATGCTTGAGTAGGCGACGGGCAATCTGAACGCAGCGAAGTAAGAGCAGGTTGTCGATCTCACCAACCAGGCCCGAAGGCTCTGCCACGCGCAGGAATTCACTGGGCAAAATCACCGCGCCAGATGGATCGCGCAGGCGGGTAAAGCCTTCATAATAAACCGTCTTGCGCTGGGGTAGCGCGACAATGGGCTGCAGGTGCAGCTCAATCCGATTGTCCTCCAAGGCGGAGCGAACGGCCGCTAACAGATTCTGATCAGACCGCCTCGGTGCGATTTTCTGTCCCTCGACTGCCAATGCTTCCCGGCGACGCTCATTCTTAGATACATAAGTCGTCAGAAGCGTCGCAATTTCGCGGACTTCGCGCGCCAAGGCAGCTTCGCGTGCCGCAGCATCTTCTGCCAAAGTGGTCTTCAGAGTTTGGATCTCTTCATGGGTTGCACCCTGCATATCCTTCAAAGATTGGAATTTACGGTCAATTCGGTATCTTTCAGATCGCGAGAGTTTTGCCACACGCGGCGTGAAGGCGAGATGGAACAAGCCGCAGGCAACGCCCAGCAAACCCCCCATGCAGATGGAGACCGCAAGGCTGGCTTCTTGAATATAAAAGGCAAACGCCCCCAACCCCACAGAGGCAATACAATAAACCAAAAAGAGGATAAAATTAGCGGCGGCTAGCACGGGATTCTCCCGAGGATGCAAGGAAACTTCACCGTTGAATCATGGGGGCTGAACTGGTTAATGTAGAGTTTACCATAGCGAAATAACAAAAAAATTTCAATCGGGCTTACCATCGTCATTCGATGCAGTAGATGTCGAAAGATCCCGGCCAAAATTGGGTATAGCGGTGTCTTGTCCAGCCTCAATCACTTCGCGACGCATGGCGCGCGCGCGCTCGAAGGTTGCGAATAACGTATCGCCATCGCCCCAGCGTATGGCACGACGCAAAGCAGTCAAATCTTCTGAAAAGCGTCCAAGTAAATCGAGGACGGCATCCTTGTTTAATAAAAACACATCGCGCCACATGGTCGGGTCCGAGGCCGCAATGCGGGTAAAGTCACGAAAGCCACCTGCAGAATATTTGACAACTTCACTATCGGTCACCGCTTCCACGTCTTGGGCAGTTGCCACAACGCAGAAAGCGATCAAGTGGGGCAAATGGCTGGTCATGGCGAGGACTTGGTCGTGGCGGACAGGGTCCATAAAATCAACTTTAGCACCCGTGGCTTCCCAGAAGTCCGTTAGCCGAACAACTGCCGCTTGATAGGCGGGGCGAGGGTCAGAAAGGGGTGTGAGAATTGCCCAGCGGCCCTTAAACAAAGCGGCAAAGCCTGCATCCGGGCCAGACTTTTCACCACCTGCAATCGGGTGACCCGGGATCAAGAAGCAGGCTTCAGGCAGAACAGGATGTAGCTGTTGCACAATGGCTTCTTTGACTGACCCGACATCTGTCACGATGGCTCCCGCTTTGATATGCGCCCCAATTTGGGCCCCGATAGCCCCCATGGTGGCAGGCGGCGTACATAGGATAATCAAGTCCGCGCCACTCACAGCGGCTTCGACCGTCTCGGCCACGTCACCAAGCCCCAGTTCCAGTGCGCGGCCCCGGACGCTTGGGTCTAAGTCATAGAGCACGATCTGTGACGCTAAGGCGTTTGCTTTAGCGGCGGCAGCCAGCGACGAGCCGATCAGGCCGACCCCAATAATCGCTAAGGTGTCAAAGTGGCTGGCCGTTTCCGACATCACGACCCCATGAAATCTTTAAGGGCCGCGACTGTGAGGCGGTTTGGCTCTTCAAGGCCGATTGAAATGCGCAGATAGGCGTCCAAGCCGTAAGCCCGAACGGCACGCACAATGACCCCGCGCGACCGCAGATAGGCATCAGCGGCTTCAGCGTTCTTTCCTGGCTCGCTTGGGAATTTCACCAAAATGAAGTTACCGACGCTGGGGGTCACTTCTAGGCCCAAAGCACGAATTTCGTGGGTCAGAAAGGCCAGCCAATGGGCGTTAAAGGTGATGCTATGATTGGCAAAATCTTGGTCGAGTATGGCGGCCTCCGCAGCCGCTAAGCCCGGTGCGCTGATATTGAAGGGACCCCGAACGCGGTTGAGCGCATCGATCACGATCTGCGGGCCATAGCACCAACCCACGCGTGCAGCGGCAAGCCCGTGGATTTTGGAGAAGGTACGCGTCATCAGCACGTTCCCCGCTTCCCCAGCCAGTTCTAGGCCCGAGGAATAATCATTGGTCTGCACATATTCACTATAGGCGGCATCGAGGACCAAGAGTACATGGTCAGGCAGGCCCGCATGCAGGCGCTTGATCTCTGAATAGGGCAGATAGGTACCAGTGGGATTATTGGGGTTGGCCAAAAAGACGATCTTGGTCTTGGACGTCACACAAGCCAAGAGCGCATCCACGTCGGCGGTCAGATTGGTTTCAGGGGCCGAAATACAAATGGCACCAGCTTGTTGTGCGGTTAAGCGGTAGACCAAAAATCCATGCGCTGACTGGACGATTTCATCGCCTTGGTCGAGGAAAGCCCGCCCCAAGAGCTGGAAAATCTCGTCAGAGCCGTTTCCACACATGATGCGCCTAGGATCGAGGCCATAGCGGCTCGCAATCGCTGCGCGCAGGCCTGCATGGTCGCCGTCTGGATAAGTTGCCAAATCTTCCGCAGCGGTCTGATAGGCGAGACGGGCGGCTGGGCTGCAGCCTAGAGGGTTTTCGTTGGATGATAGCTTCCAGGGATTCTCAATCCCCGGGATCTTTGCTTCGCCGCCCTTGTAAGGGACAATATCGAGAATTCCAGGTAGGGGCGCGACAGACATTTTCATAGCCTTCATCAGGTAATCTTTTGCTGCGTGGGCATGACCTTCTGACCCGTTTTGGTCAAGGGGGCGTTGTGTGCAGTTTTCTCCTCATGGAATGTCCCATTTTAAGTCACCCTTTACACCCTGCGTGTAGAAGGAGCGGTGAACAGACGCAAAAGCATCAAACCCAGGTTTGAGTTTCGAGCGTCATGACCGGGAAAACTCGGCAATAAAGAAATTGGTGGGTGCTATGAGTAAGACTGTCCTAATCGTTGATGACGATCCGTCGCAGCGTCGCCTGTTACAGGGTGCCGTTGAACGTCAGGGATTTGCAACACGAACCGCCGAAGATGGCGCGCAAGCCATCGCGCAAGCCATGGACCCAGCTGTTGATGTCGTCCTCTTGGACCTGATTATGCCCGGCGTCTCGGGCATGGAGGCACTCGCCGCTATCCGCGCCAAACGTGATGATCTGCCCGTCGTTGTGCTGACCGCATCAGGGGGCATTGATACGGTGGTGAAAGCTATGCAGGCTGGTGCGACCGATTTCTTCGTCAAACCAGCGAGCCCCGAGCGCGTGATGGTTTCTATTCGAAACGCGCTGAAAGTTGGCGAATTGTCCGGTGAAGTAAAGCGCCTCAAGAAGAAGGCTGCCGGCACCTTTACCTTTGGCGATATGGTCGCAGGGGCTTCGGCCATGCGCCAAGTGATCCGTCTGGGTCAACGCGCGGCCACTTCCAATATCCCGGTCCTGATCTTGGGCGAGAGCGGCGTTGGTAAAGAGGTCATCGCGCGCGCCATCCATGGCGAGAGCGAGCGTTCGGGCAGACCCATCATCGCGGTAAACTGCGGTGCGATCCCCGAAAATCTGGTGGAAAGCATTTTGTTCGGGCACGAGAAAGGTGCCTTTACCGGCGCCCATGATCGCCATTTAGGTAAATTCCAAGAAGCTGATGGTGGCACCTTATTCCTCGACGAAGTCGGCGAATTGCCCCTCGACATTCAGGTAAAGCTGCTTCGTGCGCTCCAAGAAAGCGAAGTCGACCCTGTAGGTTCAAAGCGGCCTGTCAAAGTGGATGTGCGCATCATTGCCGCCACAAACAAGGACTTGGCCAAATTGGTTGGGGAAGGTCGCTTCCGGGAAGATTTGTTCTACCGCTTGAATGTCTTCCCAATTGATGCGCCACCCCTTCGTGAGCGGATGGAAGATATTCCAGCTCTGATCAAACATTTCGTCACCCGGATCAATGCCGAAGAGGGCAAGCGGGTCTTGGGTGCGACGCCACAGGCCTTGGCCATGCTGCAAAGCTTTGATTGGCCGGGCAATGTGCGCCAGCTTGAAAACACTATCTTCCGGGCTGTGGTCTTATGCGATGGCGACTTCTTGCAGCCAGAGGACTTTCCCCACGTTCAAGCTGCCTTACCGCAGTTTGTCTCCGAAACGCCGGCTTCTGAGGCCGCAACACCGCCTGCGACTGAAGCGGCAAGCGTATCTGCTATGATCGCTATGCCAGCCTTGACAGCCAATAGCGATCTGTTGGCCGCGGCGATTGAAGCGGGCAATGGCGTTGCGATCTTTGACCCTGCCGGTCATTTGCGCACGCTAGAGCAAATTGAACGCGACTTGATCGAATATGCCATCGACCTCTATGCTGGCCATATGACCGAAGTTGCTCGCCGCTTGGGCATTGGCCGCTCGACGCTCTACCGCAAGCTCAAAGAATATGACTTGGAAGAGCATATGGCGCGCGCCGCAGGCTAGGTGAGTTGCATCACATAGTTGCGCTTGGTTGTTAAGGTCTGGCGATAGCCAGATTTCGTGAGCGCGCCCATCAGGTCGGTTGCCCAATCCCTTTCGCTGCGCTCTAAAATAAGTAGGCGCGGCCAGAGGCTTTTCGAAGCTTCAGCAAAGAAGGGCAGCAAAGCACGATCCTCATAGCCCTCAATGTCGATCTTCAGGGCGTCGATTCGCGCTAAGCGGGCTTCTTCGATCATGTTGAGTAGTGGCCGGACGGCCACCTCAACTTCGTCGGCACCGCCGCCAACTGTGGCAAGCGATGCGCCGCCTTCATTGTCGCTGCCAACAGATAACGTCATCACGCCGTTGGAATCGCCCGCGCCGCAGGGAAAAATCTGCGCATTAAAGTCCGGGTTTAAGGCAAAGTTGGCATGCAGGCGGGCCAAAACGCTCGGCTGAGGCTCAATGGCAACAATTTTCCCGCTGGGTCCAATGATTGGGCCGACCCACAGGGAATAGGCCCCCACATTTGCGCCTACATCGACAAAGATGTCCCCGGCCTTGAGTTCGCGTCGCAAAAGTTCGCGCTCTTCCAGCTCAAAGCGGGAAGGGGAGAACATAAGGCGTTTTTCTGTCACGTTGCGGCGGGGGTCGATACGGGTCTTGATGCCCCAGGTGATAAGGTCGAGCGGGCCATCAAGCCCGGGAAAGATCAGCCTTTTTCCAATCGACGCGGCAAACTTGCTGAAAGGACCTGGATCAAAACCGCGCGCCAAGGAAATGATGCGGCCCTGAAACGCCGACGGGGAAAAGGTGCCGAAAGGACTGACTTCGTTTAGCATTGCCGTGAGTTGCCATGCGTTATCTGCATTTGCAAGGAATTAGCCGCACGAATTGACGTCACCTACCGCTTCCCCTCAGCCTTATCTCGGTCTAGTAAGGATTCACCGCGTTGTCCCAAGCTTGTTCCGGGATACGCTCAGGGAGGAATAAATGGATCTCGCGACAATTACTGCTGGCATGAAAGAACGTGTCGAAGCTAAGCCAGCTTTCGGCAACACCGTGAAGTTTGATTTCGGCGACGCCGGCAAAATCCATATCGATGGCAAGAACGGCAATGCCGTCACCAACGACGATGGTCCAGCAGACTGCACCTTGAAAATCGCCATGAGCGACTTCGTCGACATGGTTGAAGGCCGTTTGAACGGCATGAACGCTTTTATGGGCGGCAAGCTGAAAGTTGATGGCGACATGTCGATCGCCATGAAGCTTCAATCGATCATCGGCTAAGCGCAGATCGCACCCGATGCAGGTGGTCCAGGACCCTTTGATGGATGCGTTACAAGGTCTTGAGACCTTTCGCGTCCTTGGGCCTGACGACAAAACAATCCGCGCGGCTTTTGTTCCCTATCCGGGTGATGAGCCGCGCGGATCTGTTATTTTAGCCCCTGGTCGGACCGAATATATTGAAAAATATGCGGAGACGATTTCCGATCTCCTCGCGCGGGGCTTCAATGTTCTAGCCGTCGATCATCGCGGTCAGGGCTGGTCTGATCGGTTAGGCGCGACCGCGCACGCAGGCCATCTTGATAGTTTTTCCAAGGCAACGGAGCATATGGCTCTGGCCGTCGCAGCCTTAGCCGATAGATTGACGGGCAAACGTATCTTGCTGAGCCACTCGATGGGCGGTACGATTTGCTTGGAAGCCTTGTTGACCAATGCTATCCCCAATGTGGTTGGGGCGGCGTTTTCCGCGCCCATGTGGGGCATTTTGGCCCCCCCGGGCATGGGCTTCTTGGCCAAGTCCTTGGTGGCAACCGGCAAAGCCAAAGACGTTGCGCCATCCCTGCCTACCACGTGGCAGCCTGAGGCGTTTGAAGCCAATCAAGTTACCCACGACCAAAAGCGTTTTGCCCGCAACAATGCCTTGATGTTGGAAGAGCCTACCTTGCAGATCGCAGGACCCACGAATGGCTGGTTGGATGAAGCGATGAAGACCATGGCTTCCTTTACGCCAGCGCGTCTTTCCCAAATCTCGATCCCGATCTTGGTTGTCAGCGCCGAAGGCGAGACCATTGTGGATAATGCCGCCCATGTCCGCATTTGTGGTCAATTGCCCCATGGGCAGTTGCGGCTTGTCGCCGGCTCTAAACATGAGCTTTTGCACGAAGTGGACGCCATTCGGGCGGCATTCTGGGCCCATTTTGATACATGGGCCGATCAAGTCCTAGCTTAAAGCTTCTAAAGTCCAGTCAACTACACTGACGTATGTATTGATGGCTTGCTTAGTCCGCTATGATGTTTATACCCGCGCCTTCGAACGGGCAGGTGGCCGAGTGGTTGAAGGCGCACGCCTGGAACGCGTGTATGGGTGCAAGCCCATCGAGGGTTCGAATCCCTCTCTGTCCGCCAGTTCGACCAATTTTCTCTTATTTTTCATTAACTTAAGAATCGGACTACCCCGTACCCACACCGGTACCCACATTTTAGTTTCAAACAAATTGCAGTTAGGGCCGCTTTGAGGGCGGTTTCGTCGATCCGTTTCGAAGTGTTTCACACGTTAGCGAAGATCCAGCAGGGACCGGCAACTTCACTGTAGTGACAGTTCTGGCACTAGTCCAAACAACAAATGTCACCGACCAACTCCCACGCCCAGAACCTGTCCGAGTGCGAGTTCGGCTCCGGGGATCTCGCGAACAGCGATGACATTCACCCCGCGATCAATCACGGCGTGACGGCCAAGAGCGGTATCGATGTGACCAAGGACCGTGCCTTCCGACGCATTGGGCTGCACGCCGATAGAGCCTCGCTCGAGCCCCAATTGTTCGCGGGCGGCAGCTTTGAAGTCCCTGTCGCGCAAAGCATCCCAGCTTTCAGCCTTGAACCCGACGCCACGGCCTTGAGCGGTGCCATACCCAGCCTTGATGAGATGATCTGCCCGAGCGCGAAGTTCTGCCTCCATGGCCTCTGAGACAGGTTCTGGTGCATCTCTGCCATTTGCCCGACGCGCCAAGATAACATCGTGTCGGGTGAGGCGGTCCGTTGTTGGATCAAAGCGCTTCTGGGACTCCACGCTTTGTAGAATACTGATCTCTGTGTGAACCGTCCGAGATGGTTTGCTTTTGCTATGTGCCTCGAGCTCGGGCCCCGCTTTAGCACCCCGCTGGCCAAAGGCAGCCGTGCGCTCCCGATCCCAATAAGAGCGGATCTCATCCTTGCTGCGCTGGAGGGTATCAAGCCGCTGTTTCATGTCCGGCGCAAAGGCCGCACCAGCCTTAGAGCGGGTAACCAGCCCCATACGCTCAAGATGCGTGATGCGACCCCGTGCGACGGCTCCAAACGTATCAGTGCGGATGAGTTCCTCCGGGGCGAGTAACCCGCCATTGGCTTCAGCCAGCTTAGTGAGCTTTCGATCAATGTCGGTCCAATAGTTTGCCCGTGTACGGCCAAAGAGCTGTTGTTCGGCCTCTGTGCGTGTCTTATCGCCAAGAAGGCTCTGAGCATGGCTTTCTGCCCGTTGGCGGATGCCTTGGCTGATCATCTCGCGTGGAATGACCAAGGTCGAGCCATTAGCTTTGATACCTCGGATCAGGACATGCGCATGAGGCTGATCGGTGTCGTGATGATTGATCGCAACCCAGGTGAGGCCAGGCTCTTTCAGATCGCGACTAACGTCACCCATCACATCGCGGATATAGCCTTGAAGATCTTCCATCTTGTCGGCTTGTTCTGGACTAATGATCAGTCTGAAGTGATGACGATCATCCCCCCATCCTCGCGTGGCTTCTTTCACAGCCTCCGGGGCTAGCTCGCCAGCAGGTCCATAGAAGTGAGCTTCTGATCCATCAAAGCCAACCCCTTCGCGGGCCAGATACTTCACATGTTGGACGATAGCCTTGCCGGGATTGGCAACAGCGCGGGTTCCTTTGTGGCGGGCAACAAAGGCCTTCACCACTACGCGCTGAGAAGCCCGGACACTGATAGATCCAACCCCACCATTCCTCGCCGCTGAACCACCGCCACCAACACGGCCACCAGCCGTTCCGCCACTGCCACGACCAAACAGCTTTGCATGCACAAGCTTGCGGGCAAGGGAGGCCCGGACAGAGCCGCCATCGCCTTTGAGGCGGGTAGGCAAGCGAGCCTGCGCCTCGGCCCCATGGCTTGCGAGGCGCAGGCTCAAGCGTTCTTGAAGCGTGAAGACCCGCTCAGATCTGCTACCCCGATCACCCTGATCCTGATTGCCATAAGCCATGGTCGCAACTCCCAGATGGCGGTTCACGATTACGCAAAAACCAGCCTTAGGCGTAGTAATTCATGGCAATTCATGAGGAGCAACCAGATTCACCTATTTTGCGAATAATATCAGTAGGATAAAGCAATGAAAAACCTCCTTTATCTTGCCTCTCCCTATTTCATATCTCCTCTGTTCCCCTTATGATCGCACTTAGAAACAGATCACCACAAAACGAAACACATTTGGGGAAGGATAGCCTCACTAAAGCATGTGATTGCCCTAAGCTGCTCAAAAGTAGCAACCGAGGCCCAGCCCAGACCCGAGCACGACAAAAGGGCGGAGCTGTGAGGCTCCGCCCTCGGGCTGATTTGGTGGAATGAAGTGGCTAGGCGGCTGTCTCCATCGGAAGGTCTGCTTCGGTGCCAGAGCCTTCGGCTTTGGCTTTGCCGCGGGCGAGGACTTCAAGTTCGCTGAAGGGTCCAAGTACAAACTCGATGCCAAGTTTCGACCTAAGAATGGGGCGGGTGCGGCTTGCGGTCGCCGCTCGTTTTGCTACAACACTCAAACCTTGAGGGCGCAAACCTTCGGGGCTGCGGCTTGCGGTCGCCCCTCGTTTTGCTACAACGCTTAAGAAAATCCAAGAGCGCGAGGCACCGCTGCGGCTTGCGGTCGCCCCTCGTTTTGCTACAACTCCTGTTACGTCGAACCGTGTGAACGTGTTGCTGCGGCTTGCGGTCGCCCCTCGTTTTGCTACAACCGGCATGGTCTAATGCATCCTGTTTATCCGGCTGCGGCTTGCGGTCGCCCCTCGTTTTGCTACAACGTGTTTCGCCGGTGTTGGAGACCCGCAGTGGCTGCGGCTTGCGGTCGCCCCTCGTTTTGCTACAACACACCGCAGGCCGATCCACCCACGCGACAAGCTGCGGCTTGCGGTCGCCCCTCGTTTTGCTACAACTGGAAACTCACAGAAGAGGCTCCTGGATCCGCTGCGGCTT
>Ga0247831_1000694_pt1 | contig 72268 bp, 63 predicted proteins | sample LaCruzMarch2015__9_FD_192406 | JGI IMG/M metagenome (GOLD analysis project Ga0247831, IMG submission 192406) | Freshwater microbial communities from meromictic Lake La Cruz, Castile-La Mancha, Spain - LaCruzMarch2015_1m | ecosystem: Environmental > Aquatic > Freshwater > Lake | place: Spain...
TCAACGGAACAAACTTTTAAGGAAGTTTTGGATGATTTTTACCAAAGAAGAAAGGCTTTTTATGAAGAGCAAAATCGTATCATTGGTGAGCGTATGGAAAAATACATGGAGCTTGTACGTGGTGCAGAAATGTTGTTCAGAATGGGAAACTGGGAGCTTTCTTTCATAGAACTAAAACGCCTACAAACTGAGTGGCGTAACGTGGGCGATGTTCCACCGAAAAGATTGAAATTTGAGTTTCGTAGGTTCAAAAAACTCACTACATTATATTACGAAAAATATTGTGCAGCAAAAGGTATTCAAATCAAAATACGTGTTGACCCTCGTGTAGAGGCTCAACAAAAAATGATGGAAGAAGCTGAAAGCTTGGCAGAATCGAAAGATATTTTTGTGGCAACCGAGCGTGCTAAAGTAATGCTAAATGATTGGAAAGGTATCAAAGTTCCGTCGCACTTAGCCGTACGCAACGTTGCAGAGCGTTTCAGAGCAGCTTGTGATAAGATTTTTGAATTAAGCTACTTGATGAAAGTAGTTACTCGGAAATTGCCAAATTATAACTATTTGAGCGAAAAACAACAAGTTTTGACAAAATTCCGTGAAATGGAAAATATCGTTATCCGTGCGAGATGCGAACTGAAGATTTTGATTGAAAGTAACGAAGGTGTTTCGCAAGGGCCAGATTTAGATAAAATCACGCAATCAAATATTCAAACGCAGAAACGTAAGTTATTAATGAAAGAGGTGATTTTGGAAGAATTACGTCGTGTAGCACAATTGCAATAAAAAAATAAAAATATTTTTGGTTATAGACTTGCGTCATTCAATCATAAATATTAATTTTGCATCACATTTCAGGATTGACCTATGGTGTAATGGTAACACAACTGTTTTTGGTACAGTCTTTCTAGGTTCGAATCCTGGTAGGTCAACAACCTTTAAAGGTAAAATTTGAATTTTTTCAGGTTTTACCTTTTTTAATTTATACCATTTTCAGTAAAATATCTCTTCGAAATTATTTAACAATAGGCTTTGTTAAATTTTGGCACAAATCAGTCTTTTAGCCTTAGATTACCTCTAATTTATGAAATTACTCCTACATTACTTAGGCCGCTACCATTGGCAGGTGGTGCTTGCTTTGGCTTTAGCTGCTATTAATCAAACTTTTTCATTGCTCGACCCACTCATTTTTGGAAAAATCGTAGATGAGTATGCTGGCAAAGCTAAAACTTTTACTCAAGCTGATTATACCCAAGGAGTTATGCTAATGCTTTTGGCAGTTGTGGGTGTGGCGATGGTGAGTAGAATTGCGAAGACTCTCCAAGATTATGTAATGAATATGGTGATTCAAAAATTTGGAGCATCAATCTTCACCGATGGCTTAAAACATACGCTCAAACTTCCTTATCAACAATTTGAAGACCAACGCAGTGGCGAAACGCTTTCGATTTTACAAAAAGTACGTACCGACACTGAGAAATTTATCACACTTTTTGTGAATGTTGGCTTTACTTCTTTGATTGGTATCATTGTGCTAAATGTGTATATTTTTCATTTTGGTATTAGCCCTTGGTTGTTTTTTGTGTATTTGGGCGGAGCAGCTGCTTTGGCGGCTTTAACGCGGGTTTTAAGTCGAAAAATCAAGAAAATTCAGCAGACGATTACGAAAGAAACAACTGCCTTGGCAGGAACTACTACTGAATCACTAAGAAACATCGAGTTAATAAAAAGTCTTGGACTAACCGACCAAGAAATAAAACGTTTGAATCTTAATACTTACAAGATTCTACAACTCGAATTGAAGAAAGTGCGTAGCATTCGTAGTATTGGTTTTATTCAAGGTACTTTCGTGAACTTTCTTCGTCAGGCGATTTTATTCCTTTTACTTTTATTGATTTTTAAAGGCCAAATGACTGTCGGTCAGTTACTTACACTACAATTTTGTTCGTTTTTTGTTTTTGGACCTATGCAAGAAATGGGCAATGTGATTATTGCTTATCGTGAAGCTGAAGCATCTTTAAATAATTTTCAAAAATTACTTAATAACCCTATTGAGCTTACACCTGACCACCCAACAAAATTAGGAGGAGTAGAAAACTTGAAATTTAAAGAGGTAAGTTTCAGCCACTTGACCGCTCACGGAAAAGCATTAGATAATGTTAGTTTTGAAGTAAAAAAAGGACAGACTGTAGCTTTTGTCGGGCCATCAGGTTCTGGCAAAACTACTTTGGTGAAATTATTAGTTGGGCTTTATAATCCATCGGAAGGAACTGTTCTTTATAATAATTTACCTTCTAATGAAATCAATATTGAAGAACTACGTTCACAAATTGGATTCGTAACGCAAGACACGCAATTATTTTCGGGATCTATCAAAGAAAATCTTCTTTTTGCCCAACCTCTTGCCACTGATGCCGATATTATGGACGCTTTGCAGAAAGCTTCGTGTCAGAATCTTTTGTCAAGAGCCGAAAATGGCCTTGATACCGTAATCGGTGAAGGTGGAATCAAGATTTCAGGTGGAGAAAAACAACGCTTATCAATTGCAAGAGCCTTATTGAGAAATCCTAAAATCTTTGTTTTTGATGAGGCAACTTCGGCTTTAGATTCATTGACTGAAGAGGAAATTACAAATACTGTAAAAGACGTAACCGCTCAAGGCGACTACATAACAGTGATGATTGCACACCGTCTAAGTACTGTGATGCATGCTGATAAAATCTTTGTTTTGGAACAAGGAAAAATCATTGAAGTTGGTAAACATGAAGAACTTTTGGTAGAAAAAGGGCTTTACTATGCCATGTGGCGTCAGCAAATTGGCGAACGTAAGAATAAATTGGTGGTTGCGTAAAAATAATTATGCTATTAAAAAACTAGCCACACCTTGTCATCGCTGACAAAAGATGTGGCTAGTTTTTGAAACGATTTTTCAAATAAATTAAAAACTTTTACTTTGGAGATTTAGGAAGCGTTGATAAATCAGCACGAGAAAGAATATCATTTAAGATAGCTGATTTTTTTGCCAAAATAGCATCAAGTTGCTTTGTACTGCTCACTTTTTGGTTTTGACTTCTTTTTATAGTGCTTTTATCTAAAACTGCTGTTTTCATATTTTCTAAATTTATTTCTTTGAAATTGCAAACGCTTCATAAGTTTTGTTTTTAACAAAAGGTTCAAACAAATTATTATTGAATCCTAATATATTAAAATTTTTTGATGCCTTTTCAAGTTCCGAGTTTAGTGCAATCTGATACAGTCTTGTTCGAGAATCTGTGCTTCCTGCAAATAACACCACAACATCTGGGAAAATGGTTAAGAAATAGTTAAGGATTTGAAAAATTGTTGCTAAAACCGTATCTCTATCTCCTTTATTACTCACAATTTTATCATCAAAAGTACCATCTTCTTTCAAATCAACCAAAGCTAATTGATAATAATTTTCTAAGTCCAATTTCTGAAATATAACTCGTTTCTCGACATTTCTCTTCCCTGTGCTTTCGAAACTAAATGATAATGATTCATCTATCTAATTAAAATCGTAAAATGGTTGTTCCATTATCAGTACATTGATTTTGATTGATCAACAAATATGTTTTTTTGATTTCATTATCAGTACTTTGCTACAAAAATGACTTTACATCAACAAAACAAACGATACACAACTTTTTATCATTATTTACAAAAGTTGAGGCACATTTATTTGTTAACTGAGGACTATTCCTGCATAACCTTCGTAATCTCGTTCAGTTTTTGCACTTTGCTCTGAAAATCTCCTTTGAGTTTATTTCTGATAGCCTGCAAATTATTCAATGTTTCTTGTAAATTTTCGGGAATTATTTCTTCTAAAATTTCACGGAAACGCTTCGCAAAAGTTGGTGATTTACCATTGGTTGAAATGGCAATTTTTAAATCTTCTTTCACCACAACCGAACTCAAATAAAAATCGCACAAATCAGGTGTATCGGCTATGTTTACCAATATTCGTTTAGCTTTACAATCGTCTCTTACTTGTCGGTTCACTTCTTTGCTATCAGTTCCAGCTGTAACTATATCCTTTCCTTCAAGGTGCGAAATATTGTATTTTTCGTAAATCAAAGTAAGATTATGGTGCGAAACCAAAGCCTTGATTTCCTCACGAATTTCGGGAGAAACGAGCGTCACTGTCGCTTTTGGAGAATTTCTAAAAATGGCTTCGAGTTTTTCTAAACCTACATTTCCACCGCCTACGACGAGCGTGTTCAATTCTTCAAGTTTAAGAAATACTGGAAATAATGTGTTCATTTTTAAGCGATAAAAGTTTTTTCTAATATTCTCACCAAAGCTTCTAAACCTTCTTTATCAACTTCCGAAAAATCGTCTAATTTATCGCTATCGACATCTAAAACCATTGAAACATCTCCGTTTTTATCAAAAATAGGCACTACAATTTCAGATTTTGAAGCCGAACTACAAGCAATATGCCCTGGAAACTCTTCAACATTTGGCACAATTACTGTCTCTTTTGTGCGATAACAATAGCCACAAACACCTTTATCGAAATTAATGCGAGTACAAGCAATCGGCCCTTGAAAAGGCCCTAAAACTAACTGATTTTCTTTTTTTAGATAAAACCCAACCCAAAAGAATCCAAAGGCTTCTCTGAGAGCCGCAGCAAAATTGGCCAAGTTGGCAGTTTGGTCAGTTTCGCCACTCAGAAGTCCTTCTACTTGGGGAATAATACTATCATAAACGACCTTGCGAGAGGCATTTTCTGGAATATATAATGTTTCAGCCATATTTGTGGGACGATTTTCCTATATCGTCCAAGGTAAGATTAAGCCACTGTATTAACAAAAAACCTTTTCAAAGTCGGAGCATCAATGGCTTTTATTTGCCATTTTTCAGAAATATCACCCAAAGTTGATAAAGTGATATTATTAAAAATAATAGTGTCAGGAGAAACGACACCGCTCTCAACTGCTTTTTTGTATTGAAAAACCGAGAAAGTTTTTATTTCGTTTCCATCAAGATATGCCTGTGAGCGGTCGAAGAAATCTATATTTAGGGCATCGCCAAGCTCTTTAAACCAACGAGTAGAGGCATCAATCGAGCAACCACTGGCGGCATTCATGTTTTGGTCGAGGGCAATAATCACAAAACGATTATGCAAAACTTTTGCCGATGCCAATAAAGATGCTCCATGAGCCGCCCATTGATTGACGGCAGGTTTTAAATAATTTTCAATCGTATTTGCCTCATCATCAGTCAGTTGACGATTGGCTTGATACACCCAAATGCGGGCATCTTGCGGAATTTTATCGAAATCTACGTACATATTATAAGCTTAGTTCATAATAACTAAACGCAGAGTTTGACTGTAAAAGTTCTTCAATGTGAATAACAAAATCTTTTACGGTCTCATAACGATTATCTTTGGTCATTAAAATAACAACACAAATATTGAGATTTTCAAGATTTTGTTGAAAGCGAAGGTTTTTGTCAGAAGTAATAAGCACTTGTAGATGTTCTTGAATCATGGAGGAAAGTAGTTCACCATTTTGTTTTCCTTGCCAACCTAAATCTGAAACAGTTTGAACGGAAAAATAAGGACTAAAACGATATTTTAGTTTTTTAGGAAGATTTTCATCAAGCAACAACTTCATCAAGATAATAATTGAGGGTTACAGCGTTTTCTGCTAATTTCAATATATCTTGAGCTTGTTGTTGAGTTACAGATGGAAAGTCTTCTAAAAAATCTTCGATTGAATCTCCTCCTCTAATATAATCGAACAGATTTTTTACCGGAACTCTTGTATTGAAAAATACAGGAACTCCACTTTGAATATTTGGCGATATGGTAACTAATTTTTTCATTTCAACAAATAAACAATATTTTTATGAAAATAGTCTCCGATAAGGTCAATAAAAGTTTTGTAGAACAATCGCATTGTTAATTCAATTTTCAACTTGTTAGTCTTAATATTCAAAATACTTTTCTCGCTCAAAAACAAGTTAAAAACTTGTTCTACATCGCTTGCTCAAGCAATTCCGCCAAGTCATAAACTTTTACATCATGTTCACGCTCTTTGTTTTTTATGCCATCTGACATCATTACCATGCAGAATGGGCAGGCAACGGCAATAGTATTCGCTCCAGTTGCCAAAGCATCTTCGATTCGCTCGATATTTACTTCTTTTGTACCTTTTTCGGCATCCTTAAACATTTGTCCACCACCCGCACCGCAGCAAAGTCCATTGGTTTTGCAACGCTTCATTTCTACGAGTTCGGCATCTAAATTTTCGAGTAATTGGCGTGGAGCTTCATAAATATCATTGGCACGGCCCAAATAACAAGAATCATGGTAGGTAATTTTTTGTCTGGGCGGCATTCCGTCTTTGAAACTGCCACCACCTTCAATTTTTATTCGCCCTTCGTTGATTAATTGCTGTAAATAGGTCGAATGGTGAATCACTTCGTAGTTTCCGCCCAATTCTGGATATTCGTTTTTAAGCGTATTAAAGCAATGCGGACAAGCCGTCACGATTTTCTTCACGCTGTAGCCATTCAAAACCTGAATGTTTTGTTGAGCCAACATCTGAAACGTAAATTCGTTGCCTGCTCTACGTGCAGGGTCGCCCGTGCAAGCTTCTTCCGTACCGAGAACGGCGAATTTCACCCCAATTTTATTCAAAATCTTCACAAACGAAATCGTTACTTTTTTATATCGGTCATCAAACGAACCTGCACAACCAACCCAAAATAATACTTCGGGTTCTTGACCGTTTGCTGCCATTTCTGCCATCGTTGGCACTTTATATTCGATAGTCTCTTTCATATTTATTGGGAAATTGGTTATTTGTTATTGGTTAAAATTCCAAAACAATCATTTTGAATCAAAAATAGTATGCGTGCATAATATTTGCAAGCGAGTAAGCGAAAAATATTTCCTGCAAAATAATCAATTTTCTTATCTAAGGCTGAATTTAGTACCTTTGAGTATTGTTTAGAATGTACCTAATTAAAAAATTTGAGCATTCGACATTCTTAATTCTTAATTCTACATTCTCAATTCTACATGGAAGGTCTTTTTTCTGTTGAAACAACCTATTTTGCTGATGTGATTTTGCCTGTGCCGATTCCGCGAATGTTTACATATCGTGTGCCGAGAAACTTTGTGGATGAGATAAAAATAGGGGCAAGGGTTATTGTTGAATTTGGCAAAAATCGAGTCGTGACAGCGGTCGTCGGACGGATTCATGAAACTCCTCCAGCAAAATATCAAGCAAAATATATTCTAGAACTACTTGATACAGAGCCACTTATCACGAAGCAACAACTTTGGTTATTCGATTGGATTGCCGATTATTATATGTGTTGTGTGGGCGAAGTGATGAACGTGGCGGTGCCTTCGGGCTTGAAGGTCACCAGCCAATCAAGGATTCAGATAAACCCTGACTTTGACCATCCTGAACTTTTAGAAGAAAACGAAATTCAATTTTTGGATATTCTTAAAAACCACGCTTCGTTGACTTATGATGACGCCCTAAAATTTGTGGGCGAAACCAATATCAACTCTATGATAAAATCGTTGATTGGTAAGCACGCAATTATTATGTATGAAGAAGTTAAGGAGAAATACAAGCCTAAAATTGCCAAGAAGGTTCGACTAAAAAGGGTTTATGAAGGCAGTGAAGAAGTAGCAAATTTGATTGATTCCTTGGCCAAAAATGCCAAACAACAAACGGTTGTGTTGGAATATTTACGCCAAATTCCGATGCACCAACTGCATGAACGCAATCAGTTGGGAGTTGATAAATCTTTTTTTACGCAAGGGGAAACTTCCGATTCTTCGCTCAATAAATTGATTGAAAAAGGAGTTTTGGAGCAGTTTGAAATCGTGGTTTCTCGTTTTGGCGATGATATGCCAACCGAGCAAGTAAAAATAGAACTGACCGAAGCCCAACAGCAGGCAAGCAATGAAGTTTTGACGCATTTTCAAGAAAAAGATGTGGTTTTACTGCACGGAATTACTGGAAGTGGCAAAACCGAGATTTATATTGATTTGATTCAACAAGTGCTGGAAGGTGGCTCGCAAGTTTTGTTCTTATTGCCCGAAATAGCTCTAACTACCCAAATTGTGGTACGGATGAAACGTGTTTTTGGTGATAAAATGGGTGTATATCACTCCAAATTTTCGGACAATGAGCGGGTTGAAGTTTGGCGAGGTGTGCTTGAAGGACGCTATCAGTTTGTGGTGGGCGTTCGTTCGGCGGTTTTCTTACCGATGGATAATTTGGGCTTGGTTATTATCGACGAAGAGCACGAAAGTTCGTATAAACAATATGACCCTGCTCCACGCTACCACGCACGTGATGTGGGTATTATGCTGGGGCTGAAACAAGGTGCGAAAATCTTGTTGGGTTCGGCCACGCCATCGCTCGAAAGTTATTATCAAGCCACTACTGGCAAATATGGTTTGGTTACGCTTAATCAACGATATGGAAATGCTCAATTGCCTGATATTCAGCTAATTGATTTGAAGTCGGAGCGTAAGGCAAAAACCATGAAAAATGATTTTTCGGGAACTTTATGTCAGCATATTGAGCATAATTTGGCCATTGGCGATCAAACGATTATTTTCCAAAACCGACGTGGTTATTCGCCTTATTTGAATTGCCAAGAATGTAATTGGATTGGTGAATGTGAGCAATGTGCGGTGAGTTTGACTTATCACCTCGACTCGAAAGAATTACGTTGTCACTATTGCGGACATAAAGAAGAGATTCCGAGGGTTTGTCCAACTTGCGGTTCGGGGAAAATCCGATCGGTGGGTTTTGGTACTGAAAAACTTGAAGATGACCTTCGAATCATGTATCCAGCGGCACGAGTGCAACGCATGGATTTGGATACAACTCGAACAAAAAATGCTTATCAAACAATTCTTGGGGAGTTTGAGCAAGGGAATACAGATATTTTGGTCGGAACGCAGATGATTAGCAAAGGGTTGGATTTCGACCGTGTGAGTTTGGTTGGCATTTTTGATGCCGACCGTATGATTCATTTCCCAGATTTTCGTGCGGCCGAAAAGGCTTTTCAGATGCTTACGCAGGTAAGCGGGCGTGCAGGCCGACGTGAGAAAAAAGGTTTGGTGTTGATTCAAACTGGCAATACGCAGCAAAGTTTGCTACTTAAAGTTGTAGCGAACGATTATATGGGTTATTATAACGATGAAATCAAAGAGCGAGAAGGGTATTTTTATCCGCCTTTTACTCGTGTGATTTCGATAACTGTGAAGCACGAAGAACAAGACAAAGCCGAAAAAGCTGCTCATTGGTTAGCCAATAAATTGCTCGAAAAACTCGGCAAAGCTCGTGTGCTTGGCCCCGAAAAAGGCATGGTTGAGCGAGTAAGAAATAAGTTTTTGTACGATATTTTACTAAAACTCGAAAAAGATAAACTCAATATAAAAGCCGCCAAGGTTTTCTTACAAGAACAAATTGACGCCGTAATAACGCAACGTGAGTTTAGAGGGATTTATGTAGTTGTGGATGTGGATGCGGTGTAGAGGTTTTACTGTTCAGAGAATGGCTGACACACCGAGTGAATGTGAAACGTTTAGCCAAATAGGGGAGTTTGAAACTCGTTAGCCCGTAAGTGGTGCTGGTCGGACTGCCGTAGCGGTTTTGTTCCAAACGTGGTAGCCCATGCGATTGAGTTAATCCAAAGCTCCATAGTATTCAGTTCGATGGTGCAAATGTTGACAAATATATACTGATGTTCAATTACTTACGTTTGCCACCCTTTTTCATAAATACTACATTAGGTATATTGCATTTTGAGTCCTACAGCTTCTCAATTTCATTCTTAGTCAGTCCAGTAGTTTCAATAATAAAGTCTAGGTCCATTCCTTTTTCTTTAAGTTTTCTAGCAACCTCGGCTTTGCCATCAAAATACGCTGTGTCAATTACGCCTTTTAAGTCTCTATAAATTTTCAAACTATTCTCATAATTTGCAAGTTCAGTTTGACCAAATTTAGCAAGTTCAGCTTTCTCAAATGCTTGTTTAAAAACATCGTCTGCGATAATTGTTGGAATTGTCTCAAAGTTTTCCAAATGTTTGATAAAATAAAGCCATTTGTCTAAACGAGTTTTAAGTTCGTTTTCTGTTTGCTTAAAATTCGGCATTTCAAGATAAATAAAAGTCAACTTATCGTAAAATGTTTTGCCATTTTGATTTTTCAGTTTAATCGTATGTACAACTTCGCTTTTTTCTGGTTCTGTTTCGTAGTCGTCAAATGTAAAGTCTAAAATTCCAATGCAGTAAACTGCTTTTAAGTTGTAATTCCATTCTCCTTTTTCGGCTTGTTCTCGAATTGGAAATGTTGAGTAATAGATTGTTCTTTCCTTGAAATAATTTTGTTTTGCTTTTTGAAGTTCTACTATGAATTTTTCACCTTTTTCGTTTTCACAATATATGTCGTAAATCGCTTTCCTGTCAAGGTCTGTTTGTCCAAGTTGTTCGTTGTTCTTAAATATCAATTCGACAATTTTGTCAGAATTAGGTAATAAAGCATTTAGAAAGTCAAGCAAAAGAGGCTTACTGGCTTCTTCTCCAAATATTTTTTTAAATCCGAAGTCCGTAAATGGGTTTAAATATTTTGCTTTCATGTTCGCTTAAATTTTAATCATAACAAAATTACATTTTATTTTGCTATTATTTTGGGAACTATTCTGAAAATATAAAACCATTATTTTTTTGAAGAATTATCGTCAATAACAGTATTCGTTGTTGTTTTTTTTCATGTTGATTGAACAATTTACAATACCACCTATAATAAACCATAAAGCAACAATGGTTGTGGATGATGTATAGGATTTTTGCCGTTCAGAGAACGGCAGACAGATCGACTAAATGTGGAATATTTAGCGAAATAGGGGTATACTAAACTGCAAAAAAACCTATTTCTCTAATGCCGTTGTAACAACGGCTGACACACTGACTAAATGTGGAACATTTAGCCTAACGGAACGGGGGTTTCATGGCTTGGCTTTCAGCCACCACGAAACCTTAGTTATTGGGTACTGTGCTTTTTTGTCGTCAGAGTTGGAGTGTTAATTTGAGTTGTCCGCCAAGTCCTTGCTGAATAATTTTCATCAATGTCGAGAGTCTAATGTCCGATGCGTTATTCTCAATTCTTGATATATATGATTTGTTAGTCCCACACTTTTCTGCAAGTTGTTCTTGTGTCAAACCCATTTTGTTACGTGCTTCTTCAAGTAAAACACCAAGTCTGAAAGATTCAAATTGTTGTTCCCATTCTTCTCGTTTCGGTTGACCTTTTGTACCATATTTTTTATCTAAAATTTGGTCAAGTGTCGTGATATTGTTGTTTTCGTTGCTCATTTTTTTGTTTTTTTAGTTTTCTTTTCTTTCTCTTCTTGTTCTAATTGGTATTCCTCCATAATTTTAAGAGCCATTTCTATTTCCTGCTTTGGAGTCTTTTGACTTTTTTTCTGAAATCCATTTCCAAGAACTACCACATTTCCTTTGTCGAAAAATGAAAAAATGCGAAAAATATTACTTCCAACTTCAACTCTCACTTCGTAAAGTCCTTTTGTCCCCGTCAAATGTTTGAAATACTTCTCAGGCACTTTTTGAGTTACTTGGATTAAGTTTAGAGTCCACTCTATTTTTGCTTGTACATTGTCGTCCAAATCGCTATAAAAGTCGAGAAAGTAGTTTTTATATGCAATTACTTGTCTTTCATTGTCCATGCAGTAAAGTTATCTATTCAGACAACAGAAAGCAAATTATTTTTGAGTTTTTAGGTCGTTGAGAGTTCTTTTAGCAACTGTTATGCAGCTTTTTTAATTTTATAATGTAAGTATAGTCCGTGCAGGAAACCAATAATAATATGGATGACAATACAAGTTATTCCTAACGCAAATTGTCCAAGTCCGTATTCATAATGTCCAGTCAGAATTTTAGAATAATTTAGAATGATTGGTATGTAAACCACAAGTACATACGTGTGAACAAGAAAAATCTTTTCAAATGAATTATTCTTTGAAGTTAAAATGTAGGTCGCAAGCAACTGAATTGGCGAAATTAGAACAGTCCCAAAAAATACATTTTCCATTTGCTTGTCATTAAGTTTTGTCGTCGTAGCATAGCACCCAACGAACAGGGTATACTAAACTGCAAAAAAACCTATTTCTCTAATGCCGTTGTAACAACGGCTGCCACAAGACTAAATGTGGAATGTTTAGCCTAACGGGGTTGCCTTGTGCGAATTGCAATTGTGCTTACACCTGTGTGATGGCTCATAATACTTTTACCTTTTTATAAAGTTCTCTTAAATGTAAGTCCGACATATCAAGTATTGGCTCATACATAAATGAGTTAACGTGTATATTGTCTGGTGTAATTAAACAAACTTCGTCCAATAGCGTTATTTCAGTATCTCTTACACCTTTAAATTCCTTTTTAAATCTTCCAAATAATTTCCCTGTTTGCGAACCGTCAATAGGTCTTTTATCAGCAATATTACTAATCATAAATGCTTCTGCTTTAAGTCGTATCGCTATTGAAAGAACAATTTTATTTTCAAGATTAATACCGTCAGGTGCAATTAAACATTTGTCCGCCTCATTAAAGATTAAATCCACTACTTTATCTGTTAATGTCAATGATGGAAAGGTAATATTTCGAATTGCGGTTGTGAAAATACTCTGCAAATCACTTACACATATGTTTTCAGTATCCGCTTTCCAGTGTAATACAGACGTTAATTTTAAATAATCAGCATTAGCATCTCCGTCAACATACTCAATAATATTTCTCACAAAAGAAATTGATGCAATTAGTTTTTTAGGATTAGACAAATCATTTTTCCAATCATTTATAAAAGGATTTTTGATACCCTCTGCTTTTACAAGCTTTATTTCAGTGTCAGATTTGTATGAAAACAAACAGTTATTATAAGTGGCAATTTTCCGGCTTTCAAGTGTTCTAAAAAAATCAAAATTGTGCGTTAATATTATTTGGTAAAAGAAATCCTCTTTAGAAATATCTTTCAAATACTGAATAATCGCATATTTATTTCTGTAATCAAAAGAATCTGCAATATCATCAATGATAAAAAGAGTTTTTGCATTATCCTTAATTTTCGCTTCTACATTGAACATTATATTTAATATGTATAACGCCCTTTTTTCACCCTGACTTAATATTTCAATTCCATCTAATTCTTGCCTTTTCATTTCCTTAGGAACTCCTGTCTTTACATTCATAAATTTAAACATAATATTAGGAGAGGTTTTCCCAAGGATTGCATTCGACTTGTTGCTTATTTCAATTTCAAATGGGACGAAAAAACGTGATTTGAATTTACCTACAACATCATCCCATAAAGTTCTTTGGCTTTGTGCCTTTACTTCTATTTCGTCTAATTTCTCTTTTCCATTAGCATAGGTTTCAATAAGTTCTTTTATACTAAGTTCTTCGCTTTTCAAGTATGATTTCCAAAGTTTTAGTTTGAAATTATCAAGATTTTTAAGCTCAGGCAAAATAGGATGCTTTTCAAGTATTTCTCTTAGCTTAATAACTGATACTTTTTTTATTTCGTCTTCAACTTTTTTAAGTTCTTTGTTTTCAAGTATCTCTTTTTTTTCAGCAAGCAGTTTTGCTTTCAAATCCTCATCGGTTGCAATTGAGTCGCTATCTCCTGAAAATTTTATTGTATGTTCTGCTTTAAAAAAACTTTCAGCTGTTAAGGCTTTGGCAACATTATCAGCCTTAGTAGGATTAAACACGCCTTTTTTGAAATACTTCGATTTGTCAATAAGTGCATTGTATTTTTCAATGTAAGCGTTAATATTTCCAACTACTTCTGGTTTTCTCAAGAATTCAATTACATCTTTTTCAAAAATAGTAGCATAAGATATATTTGAAAAACTTTCATCCAATGTAGTGAGGTCAATATCATTAAGTAGTTTAAAAAAATCCTTTTCCTTAAAATCAGAAAGAATTAAACTCTCTAAATCATCCTTCTTAATGCCCGATGATTTATTTAGCTTGACGATTAAAGTATTTTTCTTTTTTAAAATATCAGAATATATCTTGTCATATTCTGTTTTACTAACTTCATCAACCAAAAGGGTTGTAATACTTTCATCAGGAGAATATTTGTCTTGATACGATTTTATTACAAATATTTCGGCTGGGTTAATTGGATTGTTATCAATTGTTGCTGTCCAGATAGGGTTATTTCCGTGCAATCTTTCTTTAGGGTTTTCACCATTTGAAATATCAATAAACGTATTTGCCAAGGAAGTTTTCATTACTCCATTAGGTGCATAAACGACAAATGACCTTCCTTTAGAAAAGTCAAAATTGCTATCTAATTTATTTATACCATAGCAGTTTTCAAGAGATAATTTTAAAATATTCATCTTATTTCCCTCTGTTTAATCTCCTTGCCGATAACTTTTTCCAAATACTATGAGCTAAATTTATTTCCTTTTGTGTCAAGCCGTAATGCTCTTTTAATATTATTTGGTTGGTTATTTTCAAGACTTCTTCAATATCTGTCTTATCCCTAATCAATTTGTCAATGTGAGAAAGCAACTTTGCATTGTCTTTGTGGTAGGGCAATAAAACCTTTTCTGCTTCATTGGGCATTAGTTCTAAAACGCCTCCACCGTGGCTCCTTCCGCTTACTTCTGTAAATGCAAGTGATAAGGAGTTGTAATAACTGGCTGTAAGTGCATTTATATCTGTTCCTTGTTTTACAAAAACACGGTGCATTGTGTCTGTGGTGTATGCTCCTGCCTCATTAATTATCAATCGTGGGTATAAATTGTTTCTTCTGATAAATAAAGCATCAGAAATTTTCAAAGATGGAACTACAAACCAATCATTTCTAATTCCAGTCTTATAGCCTTTGTGAATACCCAAACTTTCTCCGTGAGCAATGTATTTTACAGCTCCGTTTTTCTGATTGAGATTTTGTTTTTCAGGGAATGCAAGTAAATGTGCTTTGGCTTTTGAGAATTTATTTTTCTCCCAATCCTTTTCTGTAAAAATTACACTGTTCACCTGAACGCTTCTTCCAACCATTGGTTTTGCATAGTCGTGCAAGTCATACTCTTCAACTGTTGTAAGCGGAACAGTAAAGAAATAATTTGAACCTGTTGTTATACCAACTTCAACTTTTGCATACTTCCCAAGAGTTGAAATGTTTCTTTTCTTAGCAATGTTTTCTAAAAAATCAATTTCCTCTTGCTCTAAAAAATAGAAAGTCCATTTATTAGATTTAAAATCAATTTTCTTTTGTGGACTTTTTAGTTTTGCAGTATCAAGCGTTTTCAATTCGCTTGCATCTTTTAATTCTATATGCTCAATGTTGTGTTCCTTGCTTCCGTTTTTTTCGCAAAGAAGTAAAACAACTTCTTGTTGAATGTCAGGAAATACAAGTTTCTCAAATGAAATGATATTTATTTTATTGTAAAACTGAGCAATGAATTTTCTCAATTGTAGTGCAAACGAAACTTGTAAAATTTCTGCTGGCAAAACAAAACCAATTTTACCGCCTTTGTCTTTCAATAGAAGTGAAGAACCAACAACAAAAGAAACCCAAGCGTTTGTGAGTTTAGAATAAGTCAAGCCTGCTCTTATGAAAATATCACCTGCCTCAACTTGTTGTTTCCTGTCAAAAAACTGATAGCGGATGTATGGCGGATTTCCTACAATTAAATCAAAGCGTTGTAAAGTATTGTTGCAATAAGTATGGAAATCATCATTGATAATTTGTTTGTTTTTCAAAACAATTTTCTCGGCTTTTTGTGCTTCAATTTCATCAAATTCAATTGCAGTAATTGATTTGTACTTTGATTTTAAGCCTTTCAACCGTTCAAGGAATACTCCATCGCCACAACTCGGCTCAAGTATATCAAAGTCGGTGCTTCCATTAATTCCCCAACGCAAAATAAATTCTGCAATTGGTTCAGGAGTATAAAATCCGCCCCTTAATTTTTCTGCCGTTGCGTTTTCAATTAGCTTCATACAATTCTTTGATTAATGGGATTAGTGAATCATCATTGCCTAAATCATATAATTTGGCTAATAGCTTTTCTAAGGCTATTTTTTCTCTTGAAAACTGGCTTTGCAATGGTGTCAATGCTCTTTTGTTTCCAATGTTTGCATCAATTTCGTCTTGAATTTTTATTAATTCTTTTTGGAGTTCTACAATTTTGTCGTGTAGTACTTTATCCTTGGAATTTGAAAAATCAATTTTACGGATAGGCAAATTGTTTAGAACCTTTGTTCCTCTTGCAAAATAGCTTCCTCTAAAAATTTCCCCTGTCAAGATTACGAACCACTCAACATATTTAGAGTTTAGAATGGCTTGAATATAGTATGTGGAATAATCAAAATTGTCGGGCAATGTTATTGCACAATAACCAGCAGTGCCACCAGAGGTAAATAATGTTCCGTAATTATCAATAGCGTATTTGTCGCCACTTGACAATACACCAAGGATTATTTTTTCCTTCTTTCCTAAAATATTTAAACCTTGTTGCCTTCCGAATCTGTGCCATTCGTTTTTTGTTGCAGGTTCAGGTTTTATATCTCTTTTTGGATTGTTTAGAATGGCTTTATGCTTTTGGAAATAGTCAAATGCCAACGGATATTTTTTCTGAATAGTTGTAAGCGGAATTATTTCAACTCCCTTTTTTGTGTTTTCGTAAGGATAAATTACTCTTGCGTTTGGCTTGAAAGTTCTGTATGTATTTAAGTTGTCTTCGCCTGATGATGTTTGAAAATAGGGTTTGGTTATTGCCTTTTCAATTTTGTAGTCCACATTCTTTTTTGTGAAGTAGTAATGCTTTGTATCTTCCTTTGTCGGAATGAATATGTAAATTTCATTTGCACTTGTTTGAATGCCATTGAAAATATTGCCTTCGCCAACTAAATCAACCAACTTTACACTTTGAGCTGATGTTTTAGTATATACGTTTGTTAGGTCGGGCGGAACTAAAACCCAAACTTCATTGTCTAATTGACTTGTGTTTTTTGTAGCATATTTAACGGCATTAGGTTCTCTTACTTTCCAACTTTTTAAACTCTTTACTTCTGCATATTGGAAGGTCGTTTGAGGTTTTTTGTTTAAGATTAGCAAACAAGTGTAAGTTGTTTTATCTGCGAAAACTTGATTTGCTCCAAATGAAACAATTGAATGTAAATAACCTTTGCTTGAAAGTTCTTCTCTTAGTTTTTTACCTGCACCAACTTTGGTGAATTTGCTCGGAATGATATAACCTAAAATTCCATCAGCACTTAACAAGTCCATTCCTTGCTCAACAAAAAGAAAATATTTATCAAACTGTTTGTATGCTGATGTATAGTTTGATTTATAAAGAGGCAATTCAAGCGGAGTAATGTTTTTCATATCCTCAGACTTCATATAAGGAGGATTACCTACTATAACATCAAAACGAAGTTTTGAAAAATCAAACGGATTTATAATTACTTGATCTTTCTTATTGGTAACTTGTTTCGGATTTAATAAACTGTTTCCAAAGAAAATATTTTGAGAAAGGTCCGGTAAAACAGGCTTTGTAGCATTGGTAGAGTTTACATCTTCACCCTCTAAAAGTTTTAATAGTAAACCGAATTTTGTTGCTTCAACAGCATTGTAATCTTTGTCAACGCCAAAGATGCAATTCAATAAAAGTTCCCTTTTTATCTTGAATGGCAGTTTGTATGTGTCAAGGTTGGTTTGAATGAGTTTTGATTTGTCATTGTTTAAATAGTAATCAATCAAAATATCATTCAACAATTGAAACAGTTCTAATAAAAATGCTCCCGAACCACAAGAAATGTCAGCGAATTTTAGTTTTAATATTTCTTTATCGGTCTTTCCTTGACACTTTACTAAAACAGTATTCCTTAAAATATCGCTGATTATAAAAGTCGGTGTCGTGATAATATCCCTGTCAATATTTTCAGGCTTTTTTACCAAAGCGATAGCTTTGTTTTCTATTGCCAATTTTTCGGAAAGAAAAATTTCATAAATACTTCCTAAAATGTCTGATGAAAAAACACTGAATGAATAAGGGCTTTCAGGATAATAAAGTTGTTTGATAATTGTCCAAAAAACAGAACTAACATTTTCTACAATCTTGTCTTTTAGTAATTGGTCAAACAGCCCTGAATTGTAGCGTTTGTCGGCTTGTTCAAACTTTTTGATTAATGCTTTAAAGTCGTTTGCGTTAGCAAACTTTAAAAGTGTTTGGTAATCTTCTAAATTTCTGTCCTCACAAACACGGAGAAATAAAACTCTGTTTAAATAACTTTGAACAACATCGTTTAATTGTTGTTCGTCAATTTTAGGTTCGTGTTTGTAAATCTCTGCACCTAATGCCTTTCTCCATTCATTGATTTGATTTAAGAAAAGGTTGTCAATTGAATACTGGTTAATTTTAGTTTCAATTTCTTTCCATTCAGTCTCAAATGCACCAGAATAAACAGCACCTTTTCCTAAAAGTTTTTTAATTTCTTCAAACTCGCTTTCGTATTCAGTGTAATGATATTTTTTTATTAATGCCTTTTGAAAAGTATCGTCCTTGTCAACTTTTACAGATGTATCGTAAATAATTAAGTATTCAAAATTTGATAAAACTGAAATTTTCAGTTTGGCTGTAAAGCCATAACGTCTAACTTGTTTAGCTGAATCATTATTTGATTCTATTGCTACACAAGGCTTTTTAGCTTCTAAAAAGAATTTCCTTTCGGAAAATAAACGGAAAGTATAGTCAGGTTTTTTTGAGTGTTCCGAAGCATTTTCTTTCAATGCTTCTTCTAAAATAACTTCTCTTTCGTTTGTCGGCTTACCTGCGTTATTTTTGATGTCCCAACCAAGCAACTCAAAAAACGGGTCTAAGAAATCACTGCGGAGCAGTGTTTCATTATACTTGTTTGTCAAGTAGTATTTTCTGTCTGCGTTATATTTTTCTATGAGTTTTTTAATAGTCATTTGGTCTTGTTGGCTTTTAAATATTTAACTTTCTTCTCTGCTACTTTTAATGCCTTTTCTCCAAGGTCTTCGTCTTGAATTTCATACATTATTTTTTCGCTAAGGAAAAGTACCAATAGTTCTTCGGGATTACATTTATAGATGTCGGCAAGTTTTAATACAACTTCCTTTGATAGCTTACGTTCGCCCCGCTCCATTTTACTAAGAATGGCTACATCAATGTCGAGCAATGCCGATACCTTTCGTAAAGGCAATTCGTTTTGCTCTCTGATTTGTCTAAGCTTTTCGCCTAATGTTTCTGTTGACATATATTCTATTGACAATAAGTGTCAAAAATAGTAGTTAAAATTTAATTGTCAACTTTATTTCGCAAAATCTTTTCAACATCGTTATGGTGGGTCGGAAAATTGGCTCTTTTGGTTTTGCGAAGGGTCGGCTTTTGTGTCGGGCAAAACCAAATGTGCCAATGTGGGCTGGCTAAAATTATTTTTTTAAATGTGCGTTGGGAAAATTTTTAAAACAAATGCGTTGGCTTGAGTGTCGGCAAACAAGCCTGGTCGGTGTCGAGTTACAGCGAAATTGTCAACCGAGTTTTTGTCGTCCGAAAGTTAGTTTGAAAGCCAAAAGTCTGGTCGTTTTGGTGTCCGCTTGATGGTTGAACGGTTGTCTCTTAGGCTTGCTTATAACGAGTATATAGACGAAGCATTAACCTTAGTTGCGTCTATATTTCATATAGTTGTTATTGTTTTTCTTAATTTCAAAAATATTTTTTCAAATCTAAAAGTACATCCTAAAATCAAATATCCAAATTATCTAACGGACTTTAACTCATCCATGAATAGTTTCTGATTTTCCGTAGCGGGCTATTACAGAGTCCTCGAATGCTATCCATTCTCGCCAACGTTTTTCAACGTTAATACCTACTCCATACTTGCGGGCATAAGTTATAAAAGTGGTATAATGCCCCGCTTCACTCTCCATGAGTTGTCTATAAAAAATCGCTAATTCGGCATCTCTAATATTTTCTGAAAGTATCTTAAAACGTTCACAACTTCGGGCCTCTATCATGGCCGAAAAAAGGAGTCTTTCTACCAAAGCAGAAACACGACTGCCGTTGTTACTTCGCTTCATATAATCGGCTAGCTCTATTACATATTTATCTTTTTGCTCTCTTTTAAAATTCAAACCTCGTTTTCTGATGATGGCGTGTACCATCTGAAAATGTTCTAATTCTTCTTTAGCTAAGGCCAATAAATCAGTTACAAGGTCTGGATATTCAGGGTTGTTTGTAACAATGGTGATTGCATTGGTAGCAGCTTTTTGTTCACACCAAGCGTGGTCAGAAAGAATCTCTTCAATGTTTTTCTCAACAATATTGACCCATCTTGGGTCGGTAGGCAATTTTAATCTTAAAACAGACATTTTTTTCAATTATAAAAATTTTCTGCTCTGCGAAGACTTTTATCCGCAGTGGCGTTTTGACATACGAATGATGTCATTTTGAAATTTATTCCCACGTTCGCCTAAGTAACAGCGAATGAATGGAGTATGTTAGGCTGATTTTAAAACCGTAGTGGAGCTATCAGCCCTTGTTAAAATGGCATCTTTAATTTTTTCACAAATATACAAGAATGACTAACAAACTGACTAAATATAGAACGTTTAGCTAAACGAATTAAGCAAAGTCAATGATCCAAAGTCGATAATTTCCCAAAACAGGTCGATAAATATGAAAAATACCTTCATTGATTTTAGATTTTTTAGGCTTATAGTATTACCTTTCGTTTCAAGATAAATTATCAACATTCATGAAAAAATTCTACCCTCTCTTATTAATTTTCTGGTTTATAATAACCTGCATCAGTTCAAGCTTCGCCCAAAAAGTAAGCATTACGGGTATTGACCCAACCCTAAAACCTGGCGATGATTTCTTTATGTACGTCAACGCAAAATGGTATAATTCTACCGAAATTCCTTCTACACAATCGGGTGTTGGGGCTTATTCGTTTATGAATTATCCGCAACGCATACGCCTACAAGGTATTTTAGATAGTGTTTCGGCTGCCAAAAGCCTCAAAGGTAGCATCGAACAAAAGGTGGGCGATTTTTATGCTTCGGGCATGGATACCACCACTATCAACAAAAGAGGTTTTGAGCCAGTAAAGCCAATGCTCAAACAAATTGAGGGCATCAAAGATGTGGCTGGAATCATGAAGTATGTGGCCGACCAACAGAAGTTTAATAACTATTCTATTATCGGTTTTCGTGTTGGGCCAGATATTAAAAACAGTGCCGTTAATATCGTCAATTTAGGTCAAACAGGCATTGGTTTACCCGAAAGAGACTATTATTTTAGAACCGATTCTTCGACGCTATTTATTCAGAAAGCTTATCAAAATTATCTAAGCACTTTGTTTAAACTTACGGGTATTGATGCAACTACGGCACGCAAAATGGCTTCGGCCGCTTATGCAATTGAAAAAGAGTTGGCGGCATCGCACAAAACCAATATCGAACGCCGAAATGTACAGGCTAATTATAATAAAATGGCAGTTTCGGCCATCGCCCAAAAACAAACAAACATTGGCTGGCAAGCATTTTTTATGGCATTGGACGTGAAAATAGATTCGTTGAATGTGCAACAACCAGCCTATTACGACCGTTTGAATTCTTTGCTCGCTTCGGCATCAATCGAAGACTGGAAAGCTTATTTAAGAGCAAAAACGCTGGTTTCGTATGCTGATTTTCTGAGTAAACCTTTCACAAAAGCATCTTTTGAATACGCCAAAGTGCTGTCGGGACAAGCAACTCAAAAGCCAAGGGGTGAAGATATTACAGATGCAGTAGATAAATCGCTTGGACATGGACTTGCCCAACTTTATGTTAAAAAATACTTCCCAGAAGAAGCCAAGCGACGAATGAAGGAATTAGTGAAGAATTTGAAAACAGCATTTGAAAATCGAATCAATAAACTTGAATGGATGAGCGATTCGACCAAAACCAAAGCCAAAGAAAAACTCTATGCATTTACTGAGAAAATTGGCTACCCTGATAAATGGAGAGATTATTCGAAAGTAGTAATCAATCGTGGTACGTACTTTGAAAATAGATTGGCTACGAGCAAAAATGATTTTGTTTATGGAATTTCAAAATTAGGCCAACCCGTTGACCGCACCGAATGGGGAACAACTCCACCAACGGTTACGGCCTATAATAATCCGCCATTAAATGAAATTGTTTTTCCTGCGGGAATTCTTCAGCCGCCATATTTCGATTTGAATGCCGATGATGCTCTCAATTATGGTGGTATTGGAATGGTAATTGGCCACGAAATTACGCATTCATTTGATGACCAAGGAGCTTTATATGATAAACAAGGCAATGTAAAAAACTGGTGGAAGGCCGATGATTTTAAGAAATTCAAGGCTAAAACTCAACTCGTAATTGAGCAGTACAATCAATTTACAGTACTCGATTCGATGCATGTAAAAGGAGCACTTACAGTTGGTGAAAATACTGCAGATATTGCAGGAATTGCTATCGCTTTCGATGCGTTTAAGCTAACCGAACAAGCAAAAAGTAATGAAAAAATTGATGGATTTACGCCCGAACAGCGTTTCTTCATTTCAATTGCCAGAATTTGGCGAGTAAAAACCAAAGATGCTTACATGCGTACGTATGTAAATACCAATCCTCACTCGCCAGCACAATGGCGTGTGAATGGCCCATTGATGAATTTTACTCCTTTCTACAAGGCATTTGATATAAAACCTGGTGATAAAATGTACAAACCCGAAAGCGAACGCATCACGGTTTGGTAAGAATTTCGTTATTGGGTAAAAAACACACCTCTGCTAAGGACATGCTTGGCAGAGGTGTGTTTTTATAGCTAAGATTACTTACGATTTCTAAGTTTCTTATCATCAACAGTTTTATTGAGAAACTGATTGATTTTTTCGATATCGTAACTCATTTGAATTTCGCCAAAAGAGTTTATTTTTATATCGAAACCATCCAAATCTTTGTGTACTCGAGGTTTTTCTTCGTTTGGTTTTTCGTCGATTTTTTTCTTTGCCATGATATTTTTTTTAATAAATGTGTTGGAAATATATACAAACCATAGGGAATATCAAATTAACGAATTCACCCTTTCTGTTTTGATTTTCAAGACTAAACTAAGGCAATAACTGCTTTTTCGATACGTGAAATAACCTCGGCTTTACCCAAAATCTCCAGCGTTAGCATCAAATCTGGGCCTTTTCCTACGCCTGTAATCACCAATCGGAAGGCCTGCATCACTTTTCCTGCTTTGATTCCCGCTGTTTCAAGAGCTGGAAAAATGGTGTCGTGGATATTTTGGGAATTGAAATCAGCATCGCTCATTCTAGCAATCGCTTCTTTGATTACGACCATTGCTTTACGAGCATCATCATTCCATTTTGATTTAGCAATTTCTTCATCATAAATACTTGGTGCTTCAAAAATGAATAGCACTTCCGAAACTATTTCCAGCGGAAAAGTTACACGGTCTTTCATTAATTGAACCAGTTTTATAGCAAATGTAATTCCTTTCTCTTTTGTCTCTTGTCTAATGTCTAATATCTCATTTGCCAGTTCTACCTCAGATTTCGACTTAATATAATGCTGATTAAACCATTTGGCTTTATCAATCATAAATCTTGCTCCGGCTTTATGGATTTTATCTAAGCTAAATGAGTCAATCAATTCATCCATCGTGAAAAATTCCTGCTCAGTGCCTGGGTTCCAACCCAAAAATGCTAAGAAATTGATAACCGCTTCGGGTAAATAACCATCTTGCTTGAAACCACGAGCGGTTTCTAGGGTGAAAGGGTCTTGCCATTCTAATGGAAAAATTGGAAAATCACCCAATAAACCATCACGTTTACTAAGTTTTCCGTTGCCTTCGGGTTTCAAAAGTAGCGGTAAGTGTGCAAACTCTGGTGCTTTCCAGCCAAAGGCTTTGTACAATAATATATGTAAAGGTGCAGAAGGCAACCATTCTTCGCCACGAATAACGTGTGTGATTTCCATCAAATGGTCGTCAACGATGTTGGCTAGGTGATAAGTCGGCATTCCATCTGACTTCAATAAAACTTTATCGTCAATCGTCGAAGAATGAACCACAACCCAGTCACGAATAATATCTTTAAAGCGAATTTCTTCTTTCAAAGGCACTTTTAAGCGTATTACGTAGGCATCGCCGTTGGCAATTCTGGCCTCAACATCTTCTTTTGGAAGCGTGATTGAATTTTTCATTTGCATTCTCGTAACGGCATTGTACGACATATTGTCAACTTTTGCTTCTTCGAGACGCTTACGCATTTCATCCAATTCTTCGGCTGTATCGAAAGCATAATAGGCTTTTCCTTCTGAAATTAATAGGTCGGCATATTGGCGATACATCGGTTTTCTTTCCGACTGGCGATAAGGAGCATGCGGGCCACCAACGCCTTGACCTTCGTCGATTTCGATACCTACCCATTTTAGGGCTTCTAAAATATAGTCTTCGGCACCCGGTACGTAGCGAGTTTGGTCAGTATCTTCGACACGGAGAAGCATTTTTCCGCCCATTTTGCGGGCAAAAAGGTAATTATACAAAGCAGTACGAACACCTCCGATATGCAGAGGGCCTGTTGGACTGGGAGCAAATCTTACACGAACCATATCTGTGGGGCGAACTTCCAGTTCGCTCAAAAAAATAGAATTATTAAAAAACAGAAAAACAAGTTAAAATCGAAATGATCCGCCAAAGCGGTTACGAACAACATTGTGGTACAAATGGGTCGCAAAATTACAGAAAATTATGCAAGAATTATATTTTCGGCTTTTTATAAAGTGGTACCGTGCTGCAAGGCTCTCCAAACATGATGCTTTGTGCATACGGAAACAAACGGCGAGTGACTTCCACATACACACTTGTAGGTACTGAAACTTTGCTACAACCTTTTACTACCACTCTTGTTCCTTCATATTCTTGGAAATTGATTTTTGAAAGTGCGTCTTCATAAAGTTTGGTTTCTAAATCTGCCAAACTTCCAAAAACAACCATATTTGCGTAAGGTTCAAGCTGAATCGCCAAAAGCATAAATGCCCAAGTTGGCACAATAGCATCTTCGGTGCAGGTGACGGCCACATTTTTATCAGAATATTTGCTCCAGTTATGAGCTTTGATAAATTCTCGGAAATCTTTTTCTTTCAGAATCAAACCCATGAAAAGGTTATCTTTTAAGTCATAAACTACTCGTTCGCCTGCATGGTAAAAATCTTCTAAGTCGAGCGATAATAAACCGCTTTTGGCTACTCTATTTACTATTATATCTTCCATTTCGACTAAATTTAAACAAGAATTATGTTACTAAGGAAGGCTTCCCTTCAAGGGAAGCCTTCCTTAAAAGGGAAGCCTTCCTTAAAATCATTTATTTACAAACAACAAATCTATTATTCAGAAAGTTTAGTTTCCGGATCTTGTTCTTCATCGATTTGTGCTTCTTGGCTTGTTTCTTCTATAAATTCGGGTTCAATAATTATTGGCTTAGGTGTGAGCGGAATCGGGCGGAGTGATACAAAATCAAAGGCATTGCTGAGATTCCAAGTTCGAATAAAAACTCTACAAAGGATAAAAAACTGTTGAATGATAAACATCAACCAAATTTTAAAACCTGAAGTCATTCCAATAGTCGATTCAATCATTAAGTAAATCAACATTATTGTAAATCCAACCACAACTATTGCCCAATAGATTTGCATGGTTTTGAAATTTCGGAAAACGTAATCTGCTGCTTTCTCAAATGCTTTCAAAGGGTTTAGTAAATCATCTCGGTATGATAAAACTTTGGCGTAGTCGCCCACATTAAGTAAAAATGTAATAATAAAGAAAGCAAAAGCACACGGAAAAATCATCCATGCCACGAAAGTTGGTTCGGTTTTTCCATCAGCTATTGCCCCAAAAATCCAAAATACTGCAATAATAGCTACGTAGCCAAGGAGGAGGGAAATGAGCTGAATCAGTGTTAACAAGAAGAATTTTCGGAAATAATGCCAAGAGCTTTTCAGAAATTCGTTCAACTTAAAAGTATCACGTATTGTAAATTGACTAAGAATTCCACCCGAAAAGAAGATATTTAGTACAATATAAAAACCACTTAAAGCCAAACTAACAGGAATAATTGAAACCAATGAATTGCCGTTTTTGTGCATAAAATCATAGAAAACCGTAAAATCAAAATCTGTGATTAGCTTATCAAACGCCAATGATTGTTCCGATTCGGCTTTGATAATACTAAGGCTCGGAAAAGCAATGGTAAGCCCCAAAGTGAAGTTTACGAGAAATATGACCAAAACTATTTGCCAGTTTTGAGCGGTACGACGGAAGGCTTGTCTCAGAATTGTAAACATCAGGCAAAAGGTGCTAAAGCACAATTAAGATTGTAAAATGAATAATGTATAATGAGGGTTATCTAAATTTAATACATTTATCATTTTTTCAATAGTTAGGATTTAAGAATTCAGTTTTTCATTGTTTTTGTGGCGTAATAAATCACGTTTGGTTTTTTTATCGAGATTTTTGCGGAAAGCTTCCGTCAGGTCAATACCTGTTTGATTTGCCAAACAAATCAATACAAAAAGTACATCGGCCATTTCGTCGCCCAAATCTTTGTTTTTGTCTGATTCCTTCTCCGACTGTTCGCCGTAGCGGCGTGCCATGATTCGAGCCACTTCGCCCACTTCTTCCATAAGCATTGCCGTATTCGTCAATTCATTAAAATATCTTACGCCAATGGTCGTAATCCATTCATCAACAATCTTTTGTGCTTCTTCTATGGTCATTTATTTATACTTTAGATTCGCGATACGAGATTTTAGATGCGAGAAAAAATAATGAAAACAAAGTCTCAAACCTCGCATCCCGTATCTAAAATCTAGTATTTTCTATACAAAGCTAATCAAAAAAACGATTCTTGAAATACTTAATTTGGTTCAACGTTAGTAGAAAAGAATCAAAACTTATAACTTTGCTCAACCACTGACGTTACTTCGCTTTGGTGTATTGGCTTTTATAAAATTTTTATTATGGATTTTCTAAAATATACTTGCTATTTATCTGTTTTTGCCATTTCTTCAGCTTTTGTTGGTTGTAAACAATCGGGCAGTTCGGAAGAAACCTCTACCTCAACTGAAACCGTGAAACTCGTTAATGCACCATCATTCAGTGCTGACACAGCCTATAATTATATAGTAAAACAAGTAAAGTTTGGCCCAAGAATTCCAAATTCGGCAGCTCACGTAAAATGTGGAGATTGGATGGTTAGCGAACTAAAAAAACTCGGTTGTGAGGTGATTGAACAAAAATTCAAGCCAGTAACTTATGATGGGAAAGTGCTAAATGCCCGAAATGTCATTGGAAGCATTAATCCACAAGCTACTAAAAGAATTTTGTTAGCGTCGCATTGGGATACCCGCCCGTTTTCGGATGACGATTCAACAGCGAGAACTAAACCGTTCGATTCGGCAAACGATGGGCCAACTGGGGTAGCAGTTATTTTTGAAATTTTAAGAACAATTCAAAATTCTGCACAAAAACCAAACATTGGTATTGATGTTGTATTATTTGATGTTGAAGATTGGGGACCGCCAGACAGCTATACAAAAGAAGTGACTATTCCTAATGGTGGCTGGTTGATGGGTTCAGAATATTGGTCGAGAAATTTACACAAGCCTAATTACTCTGCTTATTTCGGAATATTATTTGATATGGTTGGGGCAAATGGTGCAACATTTACGAAAGATAACGCTTCAATGCAATATGCTCCTGCGGTGATGAATAGTGTTTGGGGCATTGCGGGTCAATTGGGTTATAGTCAATATTTCTTGAATCAAGATTTTGGCAATATCACCGACGACCACGTGCCTGTAAACGTAAATGCAAAAATCCCGATGATTGATATTTGTGATTTGCGTCCGACTTCTGGAAATACTTTTGGTGATTATCATCATACTCAAAAGGACAACATGTCTATCATTAATAAAGGTACTTTAAAGGCTGTTGGACAGACAGTTTTGCAAGTTTTATACGAAGAAAGTAAGGTACAATAAAAAAATATTGTCTTGACAACTGTTTTTGTATTTTTCCTTGACAATATTGCATATTATTTGTTACTTCGCATATATAAATAACTAACACGCCGATTGTGGCACACTAATACTGACTGCATTAAACAGTTGGGCCACACTTAGGCTCGAGTAAATCAAATTGCCATTCATTCAAATTTTTTTGTTATGACAGAAACACTTAACATAGACGTAACGCTGGTTGATGAGAGTCGAATTCATCAACTTGACCCCAATAATATTGCTTTTGGGACAATATTTACTGACCACATGTTGGTCGCAGATTGTATCAACGGAGAATGGCAAACCCCAAAGATTTTGCCTTATGGAGATATCAGTTATAATCCAGCCTTAGCATCGCTTCATTATGGACAAACAATTTTTGAAGGAATGAAGGCTTTCAAAAATGATGCTGATGAAGTTTTGATGTTTCGTCCTTTAGAAAACTGTAAGCGTTTTAATATTTCGGCCGAACGTATGTGCATGGCACAAGTTCCAGAAGAAATTTTCATTGGAGGCTTGGAAGAATTATTGAAAATTGATGCTGCTTGGGTTCCAAAAGGCGAAGATAACTCGCTTTATTTGCGTCCATTCATGTTTGCGAGTGATGTTTATTTGGGCGTTCGTCCATCATACAATTACCGCTTCATGATTATCATGAGTCCAGCAGGAAAATATTACTCAACTCCACCAAAGGTAAAAGTTGAAACTGAGTTTATCAGAGCTGCTCCTGGTGGTGTCGGTTCAGCAAAATGTGGTGGTAATTATGGTGCATCATTATATCCTGCAAAATTGGCTCAAGAGCAAGGTTATACACAATTATTGTGGACAGATGCAATCGAACATAAATATTTTGAAGAATCTGGCACGATGAACGTAATGTTTGTGAAAGATGGTAAGCTCGTTACGCCAAACACAAGCTCTACAATTTTGAAAGGTATTACTCGTGACACACTGCTCCAATTGGCCAAATCAATGGGAATTGAAGTGGAAGAAAGAAGGGTTTCAGTAGATGAAATTGTTGCTGGAATCGAAAGCGGAAGTGTAACCGAAGTATTTGGTGCAGGAACTGCAGTGGTGGTTTCGCCGTTTGCAGCCATTGGTTTTGAAGGTAAAGATTACGCTTTACCAGCAATCACTGAAGATTCATATTCATCTCGCTTGAAAAATGCTTTGAATAATATTCGTACTGGTAAAGTAGAAGATACTTTTGGTTGGGTTTGGAATATTCATTCTTAACCGTCCCCCGCCGAGACATCGGACTGCCCTAAAGGGGAGCTAATAAAAATGCCACTATGATTTTTCGTAGTGGCGTTTTTACTATTTATTAATTTTATTATTGAAGGAAAACAGGAAAAATAAGTAGTAAATAGTACCAAATGCTGCTCCTCTTATTAAGAATGAAAAGGTTTGTAAATTACTTATATTTGATGCTATAAAAAGGATTTCTAGAAAATTGACGGTAGCTCCCCAAAGTATACAAATCAAAAATTGACCTTTATAGTTGAAGTATTTATATAGCTCAATTAAGCCAAATCTGAATATAATAAGGAGTGGTACAAAAAACATCCATCCGTAGAATATTACGATTAAGTATAACACAAAAAAGCGTTCTGCATTCATTATATCAGACTTTTCGATAAGGGCATTAATCATTACCCAAAAAAAGCGTAGAAAAGGTAAATAATTATATATTTTAGAACTGTTTTCATTTAATTTCTCTTTGTTTCAATTTGTGTCGAAATATATTTCATAATTTACAAAAACTTGATAAATTCGTACAAAAATCAAATAAATGCTTGTTTTCGACGAAATATTGCAGTCTCCTAATCTTCGTGAAATAATTGACGAACTCGAAATTGCTTGGGCTGATGAACAGAAAAGACGTCATGAGTTTTGGGCTGACATTGATGAAAATATCAAAGCCGAGTTTATTATGGGCGAAATTATTTATCATTCGCCTATTTATGGAAGACATTGGATGGCTTCGTCTAACTTAACAAGAAGGTTATTGCCTTTTATCTATGAACAAGATTTAGGGAAAGTTGCTTACGAAAAAGTAATGGTTAGGCTCACAAGAAATGATTATGAGCCTGACATTTGTTTTTGGAAAAAAGAACGCACACTTGATTTTGGTAAAAAACAATCAGCTTTTCCTCCTCCTGATTTTATCATTGAAATTTTATCTGATAGCACCAAAGAACGTGATTATGGCATCAAAATGACAGATTACGCTCTTCATGGTGTGCAAGAATATTGGATTGTTGATACTGATGCTCAGACAGTTGAGCAATATCTACTGGAAAACCATACTTACAAATTAGCCCAAAAATTGAAAGATGGTATTTTATACTCAGAGGCAATAGTAGGTTTTGGAATGAAAGTAAAAGAAATTTTTGAGTAAAAATATTTTACCTCAATAAACCCATTCCAATCATCGCCACCTCTTCGGCTGAGTTTGAAAGAACGACGATGCCAATTTGACGTTCTTTATCGAAACCCACAAAAGTTCTAAACCCTCCAGTACCGCCTGCGTGTTGATAAATTGTATGCTCTTTTTGTTTGGTGATGTGCCAGCCTAATCCAACGATATTTGGTCCACTTTCAAGAGTTACTTTTTGACTTAAATCTATTGCTTCTTGTAGTTGTTTTGGGGCTTTGGTCATATTTGCTTCTACATATTTTACCATATCGTTTGTTGTGGAGCGAATGCCGCCAGCACCAGCCAACATATTTAATTCCCATGCTGAGGCGGCTTTGCCTTTTTCGTCGTAACCTTGTGCAAAATTATTTTTATCAGAAGTATCCAAACTGATTTTTGTGTTTTTCAATTTTAATGGCTTACAGATTTTTTGAAACAATAATTCTTCGTAAGAAATCTGATTTTGTTGAGCTAAAATCGTTCCGAGCAAACCCACCGCAAAATTTGAATATTCATAATTTATGCCGACTTCACGAAAAGGTTTAAAGGTTTTTAGATAACTAAACATTCGTCCAACATCATAATTTTGATATGGATTATTGGCATCATCACCTTTTTTAAAGAGATTCAACGGTAAACGAGGAAATCCAGACGAATGATTTGATAAAGTCTTGAGTGTAATCGGGACATCCTTAAATTCCATTTTTTTAATAGAATCGGGTAAATATTTATTAATGGGGTCATCAAGCAAAATTTTACCTTTCACTACTTCATCGGCGAGTAAAATTCCTGTAAAAGTTTTACTTATTGAGCCAATTTCAAAAAAGGTTTTATCGGCATCAGGTAGTTGGTTTTCTCCTTTTTTCACTTCACCGTAGCTGTATGTGGTCGTTTTTCCGTCCTTTATAAATGCTATGCAAATTCCCGCTGTGTGTTGCATTTGAATATACGGCCTGACCAAACTATCAATTCGTAAATCAAGTGGTGTTTTCATCCGATTATTGCTGGTAACTTGAAAATCTTTTTTTTGTAAATCGCCTTTATAAGCTTGAAAAAGGAGTATTGAGATTTTACCGTTTTTATCTAGTCCAATAAAGAAATTTTGATTTCCTTTTTCAAAAACAGCTTTGTAGAATGCTACTCCGTCAGTGGTATTCTGAAATTCCGAAGTTTTCCATTTCCCAAGTTGATTATAAAGCATCGAAGACACTTGGACGATTTGAGCTTCTGAAACTTGTTTCTGAAAATCCTTATTAGTTAGTGCGTATAAAGCTTTGCTGTTTTTTTCATTGAAAGTGGTCTCGACTAATTTTCGCACCGAATCTATTTTCGCAGAAACTACTTGTGAAAAGCCTGTAAATGAGCTTATTATTAATAAAATTGTGAGTAAAGTTCGCATAATTTAAGATATATTTAATGGTCAAATTTGCTAAAGAATCATTAAATGTAGGCTGGAATTTTGACAAATGGTAAAATAAATAGTTTTGGTAGCCGAAAATTAAAAATCATAAATAAAACCAAATTCAACTTTAATAAGTTGATATTCAAAGTCTTGTAGTTTTATACTTTGCTTGAATACATAATTTAGTTGGTAGTTTTGCTAAGTTTGGCGTTATTTGTTGTTAAATATGTATATCTGATTTTCAGCGAACAGGATGTTTGCTCCACATTTTATGTCATTAGAAGTTTTTCTTAAAGCAATTCAAACTGAAATTGCCAGTACAAAATACGGCGAAAGTCCCGTTGAACTCTACGAACCAATCGAATATCTGATGTCGCTTGGTGGCAAAAAAATGCGTCCATTACTCACCGTAATGGCTGCCAATATTTTTGTTGACGATTGGCAAAAAGCTGTAAAACCTGCTCTTGGCGTAGAGGTTTTTCATAATTTTACGCTCATGCACGATGATATTATGGATGATGCTCCGTTGCGTAGAGGAAAGCCAACGGTGCATGAAAAATGGGATACAAATGTGGCTATCCTCTCAGGCGATGTGATGCTCGTATGTGCGTATGAGTTAATGACAGCCGTTGATGATAAAATCTTTAAACATGTAATCAAAAGATTCAACCGCACCGCGGCTGAAGTATGTGAAGGGCAACAATGGGACATGAATTTTGCGACCCGAAATGATGTCACAGAAGAAGAATATATCAAAATGATTCGACTAAAAACATCCGTTTTACTAGGTTTTGCCTTGGAACTAGGTGGTTTAATAGCTGAAGCGGGCGAAGAAGCTACAAAATTATTATACGATATCGGAACAAACATTGGCATTGGATTTCAGCTAAAAGATGATATTTTGGATGTTTATGGCGACCCCGAGAAATTTGGTAAACAAGTTGGAGGCGATATTATCGAAAATAAAAAAACTTGGCTTTTACTAAAAGCCCTTGAAATTGGGAAAAGTACTGAACAAGAAACTGAACTACAATCGTGGATTGATGCCAAAGAGTTTGATAGAGAAGAAAAAGTAAAGGCCGTAAGAGCCATTTATGATAAATTGAACATCAGACAATTGGCAGAACAAAAAATGAATGCATTTTTTGTTAAGGGTTTAGAAGATTTAGAAAAACTCAATGCTTCGGCTCATAGAAAACAGCCTTTGATTGAACTTACCAAACAATTAATAGAAAGAGAATCTTAATTAAGGAAGGCTTCGCTCCAAGCGAAGCCTTCCTTTGAAACAAACAAATGGAGCAACTAACCGCAAATTTATTAATAATCATCGTCACGGTAGGCGTGAGTCTTTACGCACTGAGCAATCCGACCATGCTTTATAGTTGGATGATGAACCCCAAAGCCATTGACCGAAATCGAGAATACCATCGTTTCGTTACTTCAGGTTTTGTTCATGCCGATTTCATGCACTTGTTTTTCAATATGTTCACTTTGTATAGTTTTGGTGATTTTATTGAGCAAGTTTTTATCCAAAAATTTGACAATGACCCTCGCCTCGGCTCAGTTGCTTATGTAATTTTCTACGTAGTGGCAATCGTAGTATCTGATTTATCTACATTTTTCAAGCATCGCAAAGATGGGAATTATAATTCATTAGGAGCTTCGGGGGCGGTTTCAGCCGTAATTTTTGGAGCAATTTTATTCATTCCTACTGCGAAACTGGCGGTATTTTTCATTCCAATGCCCGCTTTTATTTTTGCCATTCTTTATTTGGCATTTACATATTACGAAATGAAGCGAGGTAATGGTTATATTAATCATTCTGCCCATTGGTGGGGTGCTGTGTTTGGAGTGGTTGTTATGATTGCGATGTACCCTGAAGTAGTGCCAAGTTTTATTAGTCAAATTGCTAATTGGCGACCGTTTTGATTGATAATTAGCTATTGATTATTTGTTTTTGTAGGATGCTTTTATTTAGTTTTTTACTCAATCTTATAATCTTGTAAATCTTTCAAATCGTGCTTAAAATCCTTCAACAGCCTTATCCTTTTGGCGAGAAATCAAATATACGTTTACTCATACAAAGTATTGGGGAGGGTACTTTTATTGCTCTTTTTTTGATATTTTTCCAGCCCTTCGGCGTTTCTGAATGGCAAGACCCTAACAAAAATTCGTATTTGGCTGGTTATGGGCTAATTACTGCTTTGTGCGGAATTATTCTTCGATTTGCGGTTTTCAAAACTTTCCCCAAATACCACAGTGAAGCTACATGGAATGTCGGAAAAGAAGTCCTTTCGATAATGATGCTCATTATGATGATTGCGGCTGGAAATATAGTATATAGTAATCTTATTTTTAATTTTGAAAATGGTATAATTAGCTTCTTGTGGATGCTTTTGGCAGTGGTGATTATTGGTATTTTTCCCGCAACATTTGGGGTAATGCTCAATTATATCATTCAACTAAAGAAATTTAATCAACAAATCGTTGTTCATCATCATCACACGCCCGAAATTACTTTAGCAGAACAGGTTTCTGAAAATAAGGTACAAAATTCTGTACTTTTAAAATTAATAGCCGAAAACGAAAAAGATTCAATAGAACTCGCTGTTGATTCGCTTTATTTTATTGAATCATCGGATAATTATTCAACGGTTTTTTACGAAAAAAACCAAAAACTACAAAAGGAGCTATTGCGAAGTAGCTTGACACGTCTCGAAAGTCAAATCTCGTCCGAAAACATCGTGCGTTGTCATCGCTCATTCATTGTCAATCTTGATAAAGTCGAGAAAGTAACAGGCAATGCACAAGGCTATAAACTTCACCTCAAATCTCCCGAATTGCTTGTGCCAGTTGCCCGAAAATATTCAGAAATTATTGAAAGATTGAAATAAACCTTTGACAATCATCCCAAGCATTTGTCAAACCTCCCTTTGCTTTGTCAAACTTCCCAACTGTTTGATAATCAGCCCTTTGATTGGTGTAGTTTTTTGAGCCGTTCTACATTTGTGTCATTCAATAACGCAAATAAATATTCAAAAAAGATGGAAACACTCATTTATAAATCTTCAATCGCCGTTCATGTTTTGTGTGGAATCTTATCTTTGGCTGCTGGCTTGGTTGCTATGATTGCCAACAAAGGTGGCAAAGTTCATAAGCGTGCAGGTATCATTTTTTATTGGTCAATGTTTATGATATTCGTTACGACGACACTTTTTTTCATACTTTATCCAACCAACTTAAAATATCAATTTTTCTTAGGAATCGGTATTGTGAGTTTTTATCCGAACTGGTCAGGTAAAAGAATGTTGGCCATGAAAAAAGGCTTAAAACCAACTTTTGTAGATAAAATCGGTGCGTGGTTGATTGGCTTTTCTGGTGTTAGCATGTTGACTTACAGCGTTTATTTGACTGCAAATCCAGCCAAAGGGTTTAATACTCTTAATATTCTTTTCTTTGTGTTTGGAATAGTAAGTTTATTAAATGCCTACGGAGATTTGAAGTTCTATTTAGGTTCCGTAAAAGCCGAAAAAATGCACTGGTTTTTTGCACATGCTGGCAAAATGATGGGAGCTTATACAGCAGCAATCACGGCATTTTGTGTAAATATTATACCAAGAATTATGCCCGAAAACACGCCATCTTTTATATTTATTATTACTTGGACAGCACCAGGAATTATTCTCGGAATTATATCTGCTCGTATTATCAAAAAATTTAAAACAAAATTTAAAATCGAAGCAAAACCAAGTTTTCCCGCTAAAATCAAACAACTTTTCGCTAAGAAAGTTTAGTTTTTAGACCGCAAAATTCAGATTGTTCACCAAAATAATCCATCGTAATTTTGACGAAGATTCGAGATAAGTTTTTTTTAATTTACTAAAGAAAATTCTCATATCCCGAATCTCGAATGCGGAACGCCGCCCGCTCAAATCTAAAAACGATGGAAACCACAGAAAATATAGATTACCATCGAATCGAAAAAGCGATTCGGTTTATTAAAGAAAACTTCCAAAATCAGCCAAGTTTGAAAGAAATTGCCGAGCACGTAGCACTTTCAGAATTTCATTTCAATCGACTTTTTTCAAAATGGGCAGGCACAAGTCCGCAGCGTTTTATGCGGTTTTTGACTAAAGAATTTGCCAAAGAGAAACTCGCTGAAAGTACTAATTTACTCGAAGCAACTTTCGAGTCAGGCTTATCGAGTTCGAGTCGTTTGCACGATTTATTTGTAAGTTATGAGGCCATGACTCCTGCTGAATTTAAAGCAAAAGGAGCTGGACTAACCATTCATTACGGCATTCATGAAACACCTTTTGGTGAATGCTTAATTGCCACCACTGAGAGAGGAATTACCGATCTTAGATTTCTTGAAGGTGAAAGTAAAGAGTTGATAATTAAAGAATTACAACAGGATTTTGAAAAAGCGATACTCATTTTTGATAATAAATTAACGAAGCCATATATTGAACAAATTTTCTACGAAACCACCAACACAAGTGCACCAATTTCACTCTTGTTACGGGGAACAAATTTCCAGATAAAAGTTTGGGAGGCACTCTTGAAAATTCCGTTTGGTCAAATGGTAAGTTATGAAACTATAGCCAAAGCCATAGAAAAACCCACTGCTCAAAGAGCCGTAGGAACAGCCATTGGATGCAATCGACTGGGCTACATTATTCCGTGCCACCGAGTGCTGCAAAAAGTAGGTGGAATTGGCGGTTATCGCTGGGGAACGACTAGAAAGAAAGCGATTTTGGGCTGGGAAATGGCAAAACTATAACCTTTATATGAAGATTAAAGTAGAAATTATACCTGCAAACCAACCCAAATAGCTATTATTTATCTTTTCGTTTTAATCAAACCTACAAAAAATAATCATGTACATCTTGTAAATATTTTTAATCGTGCTAAATTTGCGTAATCAATTACGTAACTAATTACATAATGCAAGATGTTTTTTCAAAACTGGGGCCATTAATCATTGCCAGCCGACTCAAACGCATGAGCGATTATATCATGCGAGCGGGAGCGGAATTTTATAATAGCAATGGTGTGGACTTTGAGCCAAAATGGTTTCCGCTTTATTATTTGCTTTCGCATGAAAAAGAGTTGGGCATCATGGATATTGCCCAAAAACTCAATATTTCGCACCCTGCTGTCATTCAGTTGGCGAAAGAATTAGAAAAAAAGGGTTGGGTAACTTCTACAAAATCAAAAGAAGATGCCCGAAAAAGATTATTGAAACTTAGCAAAAAAGGAATAAGCCTTTTACCTCAATTGCAATTAATTTGGGACGATATTCGAGAAGTAAATCGACAAGTTGTTGAGTCTCAATCGACTAATGTTTTGAAGGCTTTGGAAGAAATGGAGGCATTTTTTGCTTCAAAATCTTATAACGAACGCATGAAAGAGTATCAGGAATCAAAAAAATAATAGTTGTATGCCCTTATCGCATACCCCCGTATCGAATATGCTCAATACGAATATTCCCGATGCGAAATAATAATCAATAAAAATATATTATGAAAATTTCGATTCAAACATATTCAGACAATTATCAAAAGCAAGTTGAGAAATTAGTTTTGGGTGTTCAGAACGACGAATTTGGTTTAGGATTAACCGCACAAGACCAACCCGATTTGCCAAATATTGCAGAATTTTATAAGAATGGTCGGTTTTGGGTAGCACTTGATGAAAATGACCTATTGGTGGGAACAATCGGTATTGAACCACTTACCGATGGACAAGCATCTCTACGCAAAATGTTTTTGGATAAATCAATGCGTGGAAACAAGGACGAAAACTTAGCACAACGACTTTTTGAAACCTTACTTCAATACGCCAAAGAAAAAGGCTACCATGAATTATGGCTTGATACACCGCCACCAGCAAAAGCTGCTCATCGGTTTTATGAGCGAAATGGTTTCGATTTGATGCCTGCTGAAAGTACACCCTCAAGCTATAAGCACCCTGCAATTGAAGGCCTAAAAATTTACCGATTGACGATAAAATAAAGTTTTCTTAGAAACGTCTAATCTGGACTTTCTGCAAAAATATTTTAATTAATATTATAACAATTTTCTTCGATAACGTCCCATTTGAACGTTCCTAGAGATGGAAATTAATCAAAAAAAGACCTATGAATAATAATACTTTAGATTTTAGTCAAGAAGAATTTAGTCAGATTTTGGCCAAAGCTTCTTCAATGATTCTCGAAAAATATGCAAATCTTGATTCAATTAAAGGCTTTAATGTAAACTCACAAGAAGAAGTTGAAAGCTGGTTTGACGAGCCTTTGCCACTAATTGGAAAAGATAGTTTTGAGTTGCTCGACGAAGTGAAAACAAAAGTATTTGATAGTGCAACGGGCAATTTGGGTAAAAATATGTATGCTTATGTGATGTCAGGCGGGAATCAAATTTCAACAGTCGCTGAGTTACTACTTTCTACCGTCAATCAAAATAATACGAAATGGCATTTAGCCCCAGCCATGACCGAAATCGAAAAGCGTGTTATCAAATGGGCGGCCGAAATGATTGATTATACCCCAAATGCTGGCGGGGCAATGGTTAGTGGTGGCTCTGAGGCAAATTTGGCAGGTTTGACAGTTGCTCGAAATATCTTTTTCAAGAAATTTGATATTAAACGAAATGGGCTTTTCGGAATGAAACCGATTATAGTTTACTGCTCAAAAGAAACGCATAATTGCACCGATAAAAGTTTGTCATTACTTGGAATTGGTACAAATCAACTTCGCCGAATTGATACAAATGCCGATTTGACGATTGACCTAAATGCACTCGAACAGCAAATTCAAGCAGATATTGCCAATGGTTTTCTACCCTTTTGTATAGTAGGAAATGCTGGAACGGTAAATACTGGTGCAATTGATGATTTGGAAACGCTTTCGGTAATTGCTAAAAAATACGAAATGTGGTTTCATGTTGACGGTGCTTATGGTGGTTTGGCTTCGGCTTTGCCGTCAATCAAACATAAATATGCAGGTTTAGAAAAAGCCGATTCGATTGCCCTTGATTTTCATAAATGGCTTTATCAACCTTTTGAAATCGGTTGTGTTTTGGTGCAAGATTGGGGCAAAATGCGTGAAACGTATTATAAAGAAGCCGATTATTTAGCTACCGATTTACAGACAAATGTCAATTCTCGATTGGAATTTAACGAGCATTATTTTCAGCTTTCTCGCAATGCCAAAGCATTTAAAGTTTGGTTATCGATAAAGGCGTATGGTTTCGACCGAATCAGAGATATGATTCAAAAAGACATTGATTTGACCAATTATTTGATAAAACTCGTGGAAGAATCGACCGATTTTGAACTGAAATCAAAGGCAGATTTGGCGGTGGCGTGTTTTAGATATAATGGAAACTTGACTGATAATGAAGCAATTACAGATTTGAATCAAAAACTCATTCCTGCTCTCGAAGCCGATGGAAGAGTGTTTATTACGAGTACCAAATTAAATGGTGAGTTTGTGCTAAGGGCGTGTATCATCAATCACCGAAAAACTGAAACTTCGATAGTGTATTTATTGGATACGATTCGTGATGTGGCTTCAAAATTATAAAACGCCGTAAAAACATGCATAAAATAGAAATTATCGAACTTGACCCACATAATGAAGCCCAAAAGTTGGCTTTTAAGCAAATCAATTATGAGTGGATTGAAAAATATTTTAAAGTAGAAAAAGGTGATTTAACCTCACTTGAAGACCCCGAAATATATTTTTTAGCAACTGGCGGAGCCGTACTTTTGGCACGTAGGGGTGAGGAGTATCTTGGTACTTCAGCCCTAAAACCAATGGGTAATGATGCCTACGAACTTTGTAAAATGGGTGTAATTGAAGCAGCTCGTGGTTTAGGAATCGGCAGACTGATTGGTGAAGCTGCTATTCAAAAAGCCCGGGAGTTGAAAGCAAAAAGAGTATATCTCGAAACTAATTCGAGCCTTACGCCTGCACTGACACTTTATGCGAAATTAGGTTTTGTTCGTATCGAAAATTTTATGTCGCCCTATGAGCGTGCCGATGTGGCCATGGAGGTTTGGTTACAATATAATTAAAAAAATTGTTCTATAATTCCAGTTTGCCACAAAACCAAAAAAACGGTATCTTTGGGCTTTTAAAACAAAGATTCTAAGAAAATGAGAAAAAAAATCGCCGCTGGTAACTGGAAAATGAACAAAACTTTTGAAGAAGGTCAAATATTGCTTTCGGAAGTCGTAAATATGGTAAAAGACGAAGTTGTAAACCCAAATGTAGTGGTTGTACTTTGTGTACCTTTCCCTTATTTGAGAACTTTTGGAAAATTGATTGATACTGATAAAATTTCGTTGGGAGCTCAAAACTGTTTTCCAAAGGCTTCAGGTGCATATACAGGTGAAGTTTCGATTCCGATGTTGAAATCAGTTGGTGTTGGTCACGTAATTATTGGTCATAGCGAGCGTCGTCAGTATTTCGCTGAGTCTGATGCGTTTTTGGCTGAAAAAGTTAATGCAACTCTGGAAGGTGGACTTACACCAATCTTCTGTTGTGGCGAAACTTTAGAGCAACGCAACGAAGGCATTCACTTCGACTTCGTTCGTGGACAAATCACTAATAGCCTTTTCCATCTTTCGGCGGAAGATTTACAGAAAACGGTAATTGCTTATGAGCCAATTTGGGCAATTGGTACAGGAGTTACTGCTTCAAACGACCAAGCACAAGAAATGCACAAAGTTTTAAGAGACCATTTGGCATCAAAATATGGTCAAGAAGTAGCGGACGAAATTTCTATTCTTTATGGTGGAAGCGTAAACGGAGCGAATGCTCAAGAGCTTTTCGCTTGTCCAGATGTTGATGGCGGCTTAGTTGGTGGAGCATCGTTGAAATCAAGAGAATTTACGAATATTGCGAAGGCATTCTAAATCTAATGAATAATTGAGAATGGATAATTGAAAATACTAAAATGCTGATTATAAGCCTTTAAAGTTTAAATTATCCATTTTTCTTTCTCAATTGAGCTATCCACCCATCCAAAACAAAGAGCTTCATCAACTGCTTCATCATAATAAACGCTGGGTGTCTGGCTTTTCTTTTTATAGATTTTTAACCAAATATTCTTTTCAGAAACGTGGTTTTCTTTCAACCAAATTCGCCATGCGTTTCAGTTTATAAGATAAATAAATTTGAGATCTTCTTTTTCCATGAAAATTTGAAATGATTTTTTATATTTGTTTCAAAACATAAATAAAATATGCTTACGGATGCACAGTTGAAACCTGCTTTTCATCAATTAATTGATACGATTGATAATAAAGAATATTTGCGTGAACTCTATGATAGCATTGTTGGACTTTTACCCATCAAAGGAGATATACTCGATGGTTTAACTCAAAATGAACTTGAACGAACGCAACAAGCTATCAAGCAAGGTCAAGTAAACGAGACATTATCAGATGATTTAGTTCGTCTAAAAATTGCTCAAAAATGGAATATTCAATAGTTTTTGATTGTTTAACCTTCAATCAAATGTCCACAAAATTGAGCTTTATTATCCAAAATCTTTCCACCTTTTCGGAAGCCCAATCCGCAGGCTTCGCCGACAAAAAACACGCCTGCTTGATAGTGGAACGCCTCCCGAGAATTCCCAGCAGTATCTTTTATAAATTCGGTGTATTCTTGAAAAACAGTTTTCTGCTCAAAATATTCTCCTTCGGTCGAGGTTTCGGTTGTGCCTGATGGTGTAATAATGCGGACATTTGCACCTTCACGGCCAAATAATACTTTTTCTACACAAGTTTTGCCTAAAATAGATTGGTAACTTGTTTCTAAAAGTAAAGGGTGATTTGGATATAATTCCCACAAAACCTTCAAAATTGCTTTCGACTGAAAAAGTAGCGTATAAGCAGGGTTTAAGATAACTGCTTTTTTGTTTTTTGATATTTCGGTTAATATCTGGGCTAATTCTGGTTCGTCCCAACCAATGTATTCCCACGGGATGAGCTTAAACCAAAAATCATATTTCATAAAATTTCCATTTTCTGGGTTTTGCTTAAAGATTCCTTCATTGGCCGAAAATTCCACATTTTCGATAAAATCAAATACTACCTTAAAACCAGCTTCTTTGGCTGCCTCGCCCAAAACTTGCATATTGGTTTCGTCTTCAGGAAAACCTTTCATTGTCGAAATCAACAAGGTTTTTTCAAAACTCGGATTCTGTAGGTGCAATTCCCTGAATTTTTCTACGAAAGTTTCATACAAAGTATTGAATTGTTGGCTTTCATCCAGATAATTTGCTTTCAACGAAGCCCACTGCACAACGGCCGTTTCGGGAATACAAGTGGCAGTATCGGCATTAAATTCTATCAATTTTATAGGTTTTCCATCAATGCCACCACTTATATCGAAGCGACCATAAATGTGCCAATTGGCATCGTTTTCCCAAGATTCTTCAATCAATTCAATCAAGTTCACGGGAATACCGAGTTCTGCATAACGCTCGTTATCAATTACATGTTGAGCGGCTGCGATATACATTTCGTAAAGCTCATTTGCCGCATCGAAATATTTTTCTGCTTCGGTTTCCGAAACGACTACCATTTCGTTGGTAATATATGGCAAAGTATCTTCGCCGAGCATCCAATTCCAGCCAATATTGCGGAGCGAGGCTTCGGGAGAGATTGTGAGATTTTTTAATTTCATATTTTTGTGTATTGTATTAAATTACTTTTGGAGTAAGTTGAATTGGTAGGTTTTCGGTTAACTGTTGTTTGGAAGTTATTCAAATGCTGCTTTTAGAAATCTTAAAGGTAAGCCTCAATAATGAGAGCTTGTAAGGTCAAGTTGTATTTTATTACATAGACAAAAGATACGAGATAAAAGCTTGATTATCAGCAAATTAATTAATATATTTTTGTATATTATTTTCGTATCAGTCCTCAAATCGTCTTATATTCATTTGATTTTTTAACCAAAATCAAAATGTTAGATAGGCTATAAATTAACTGCCTTTGTTCATATTTTTTTCTGAAGTTTTTTAAATTTCTGTCTCAATTTATTCATAAATTCATCGCCGGGGTCAGATTTTACAGTCTGATATTTCGGGTCAGTTTCTTTCCAGATTTTTGAACCTTTAAATTTTATGTATTCATGATGCCCGATGAGATATTCTAATTTATATTTCTTCTGTAATTGTTTGATTAATAGGTAGTTGGCTCTAAATTGTTCTGCTGTTAATGGATTTTTATCACCATCCCCTACATTTTCAATTCCGATTGCACAATAGTTGAGTCCAATTACGTGGCGAGCCAAAAGCGTATCGGGCATCAAATGATAAACCGTTCCATCTCTATCAATCAGATAATGTGCCGAAACATTGAGTTGACTGGCATTTTGTAGTTCTTTGCGGGCGTTTGGTAATATTGAAGAATTAAAGACAAAGAACGATTTATCGAATGTTGGAATGGCCGTCCAATGCACCACAACCATTTTGGGTTGAATAGTTGGTTGAGTTTGCACGATTCCATGTCGCTGTTTTAGATATTCTACCGATAAAGCTATGCGAGTAGAATCCCAGACGATTGGTTTTTCAACAATCTTTAGTTTTTGACTAAATGATTGGTATGCCATAAGTAGTAATAAAACTATAATCGATTTTTTCACGGCTGTTTTTTAACGATTTTGTTATGAATAACAGGAATTTGCATAATCGCAGCCGAACCATACCACGGGTGCAATTCCATCATCAGTGAACCTGCTTTAATTGCGGGGTCAGTTTCACAAAGTTTTTGGGCTTCTTCAATTGTTTTTACGTCAAAAATATAGATTCCTTTCAAGTCAGTATTGTCCATAAATGGACCCGCAATAACTAATTTACCCTCATCGGCTAAACGTGTAATGTTGGCTAGGTGTGCTTTTTGTAAATTTGTGGCCGTCACTGAATCAATCATCAATCGGCGTGGACCTTGTTTCAATAGAGCCAACACGTAGGTTTTCATACCATATTCATCAGCACCTAATTGTACAGCCAAAAGACTATCAATACCAAAGCCAACTTCGGTTATATCGATTTGTGCCAACCGCTTTTTCTCAGGAACTAAACAACTATATGAAACCGAGGCAATGGCAACAAATAAAAATATTTTGATGAAGGTTTGACGTTTTATCATTATTACGAAAGTTTTGATTAAAAATCTACTTTTCAAAGGTAAGAATAAAATGTAGTATGAGTAAAATAATGAAGGCTTAAAGCAAAAAACTTCTTCTATGTACAATATCATAGAAGAAGTTCTGTGTCGTAATTGGCTAAAAAAGGTATTTAATTAAGGTCAGCTTGTAGATACCTGGCCAATGACTTTTAAAAATTATCTCAACTTCAAAGTTACCAAACAAGCCACTGCCAACACGATACCGATAATCCAGAAACGAGTAACAATTTTGGCTTCGTGATAGCCTTTTTTCTGATAATGATGATGCAAAGGCGACATCAAGAATAAACGATTTTGTTGGGCAAACTCTAAGCCTTTTCGACGACGTTGATATTTAAAATAACTTACCTGCAAAATCACTGATAGGTTTTCAATCAAGAAAATTCCGCACATTACAGGTATCAATAATTCTTTTCTAAGTGCCAAAGCCAATACCGCAATCACGCTTCCAAGCATCAAGCTACCTGTGTCGCCCATGAAAACTTGAGCAGGATAAGCATTGTACCAGAGGAAGCCAATACATGCTCCGACAAAGGCTGCACAGAAGATTACTACTTCTCCCGAATTCGGGATCATCATAAGATTTAGGTACTGAGCAAAAACCTTATTTCCCGATAAATAAGCAAAAACTGCTAAAGTTATACCAATAATTGCGGAAGTTCCTGCGGCTAAACCATCAATTCCATCGGTGATATTAGCTCCATTTGAAACTGCCGTAATGATAAAAATTACTACCAAAACGTAAGGCAACCAAGCCAGACTTTCCGGTAAAAAACTCCCAAACATTTGATAATCAATCTCGTTATTCTTGAAAAAAGGAACTGTTGTAGTCAAGGAATGAACATCGGTGTATTTTTGAATTTCACCGATTGAACTTGCAATTTTACCCTTTTCGTAAACTCTGATTTTTACGTAATCATTAAAATAGAGTGTCAGACCTACAATTATTCCCAAGCCTACTTGACCAATAATTTTAAATCGACCTTTTAAGCCCTCTTTATCTTTCTTGAAAACCTTGATATAATCGTCGGCGAAGCCAATACCACAAGTCCACAAAGTAGCTATTATCAACAAGACAATATAAACGTTGTCGAGTTTAGCAAAGAGCAATACAGGAATCATCAAAGATGCCAAAATAATGAAGCCGCCCATCGTTGGTGTTCCTTTTTTTTGCATTTGTCCTTGTAAACCAAGGTCACGGATTGATTCTCCGATTTGAAGATTTTGTAGTAAAAGAATGATACGTTTTCCGAAGATTGAGGCAATCAATAATGATAAAACGATAGCTCCCATTGCACGGAAAGTAATGTACTGAAACACACCCGCTCCAGGGAAATTGAAAGCTTTGTCAAGATAAGTAAACAGGTAATAAAGCATAAGACATTAGAATTTACAGGAAAGTACTGGCAAAGATACTTGTTTTTGAAAACCTAAGAAATAAATGTCTAAAAAAAGTAAAGAATGATTTTAATTTTTTGCGTTTTTGGGGAATTATAAAGGATTTTTTGCTTTAAAATTGAAGGTGTTAGACGTATTCTTTAAAATGGTATCGACAGTATTTGATGATGTTTCAAAATTGAATAAATCGAGAATTTCGCTCATAATCTATCGTCGATTTAGTTATTAAAGTGCCGCTTATTTCATTAAAATATAAAATAAGGTATTATAAAATATTTTTTTAATATCAACTTATTGAAAAATAATTTTTTAAAAAGACTTGAAAAGAAAACCTTCCTAGATTAATATTGTAATCTAATTCAACCTCAGCCAATTTCAATTCAACAAAACTCTTCATTCTTTCTATGAAAAAAGTTCTTTTTTCGGTGCTTAGTTTTACCTTTCTAAATCTAAATGCCCAAAATACGCCCTTAAATCTTATTCCTCAGCCCGTTGAGGTAGTACAGAATGTAGGTAGTTTTATTTTAACTGCAAAAACTACCATAGGTTATAACAAACCTGACGCAGGCAGTATAGCCGAAATCTTGGTACAGAAATTGAGCGTGCCGACAGGTTTGGCATTAAAAGCCCAAGAAGGTAAAGCTGGTTTGATTCAACTCAATTTGAATGACACCCCAAATGCCCAGATTGGAAAAGAAGGCTATACTTTTGAGGCGACCCCGAAAGGCATTGTTATTTCGGCTAACCAAACTGCGGGTTTGTTTTATGGAGTGCAGACTTTGTTACAACTTTTACCGAAAGAAATTGAAAGTAAGTCAATTGCGAAAGCTACGTGGGCGATTCCTGCAGCAAAAATCACTGATTATCCACGCTTCGGCTGGAGAGGAATTATGCTTGATGTGAGCCGTAATTTCTTCACAAAGGCTGAGGTGAAAAAATATATTGATGATATTGCTCGCTTGAAATACAATACTTTTCATTGGCACTTAACCGATGATGAAGGTTGGAGAATCGAGATAAAATCTTTACCTAAATTGACCGAAGTAGGAGCGTGGAGAGTTCCAAGATCAGGACATTTCGGCGACCGTGAACCTGCAAAAGTAGGGGAGAAAGCAACAGTTGGTGGTTTTTATACGCAAGAAGACATCAAGGAAATTGTAAAATATGCCCAAGAACGCAATGTAACGATTGTTCCTGAAATTGATGTACCAGGTCATAGCATGGCGGCAATTGCCGCATATCCAGAATTGAGTACCAAAAAAGACCCAAATACGTTCGTAAATCCAGGAGCAAATATTGCTGATTGGTACGGAAACGGCACATTCAAGATGCGTTATGAAAATGCCATGAATCCTTCTGATGAAAAAGTTTATGAGTTTTTGGACAAAGTAATGACTGAGGTTGCAGCACTTTTCCCTAACCAATATATTCATGTGGGTGGCGACGAATGTTATAAAGGTTTTTGGGCCGCCGACGCGGGTTGTCAGGCTTTGATGAAAAAATTGGGTATTCGTCACGTAGAAGACCTTCAAGGCTATTTTATGAATCGTTTGGAGAAAATTTTAGCAGCAAAAGGTAAAAAACTCATCGGTTGGGACGAGATTTTGGAGGGTGGAATTTCGCCAAATGCAACTGTAATGAGTTGGAGAGGAGTGAAGAGAGGAATTGAAGCGGCACACCTTGGACATGAGGTTGTAATGACACCAACTACTTTTACCTATATTGATTACAACCAAGGCGAAAACACTATCGACCCATCGATTTATGCAGGTTTGCGAGTAAGTAAATCGTACAGCTTCGAGCCAGTGCCTGACGGAGTTGATGCTAAATATATTTTGGGTGGCCAAGGAAATCTTTGGAGTGAACAAACACCAACTTTACGTCATGCTGAATATATGACTTACCCACGAGCATGGGCATTGTCGGAGGTTTATTGGTCACAAAAATCGGCTAAAAACTGGGATAATTTCAGTAAACGCATGGAAGCTCATTTCGACCGTGCCGAAGTTGCAGAGCTTGGTTTTTCAAAAGCTGTTTATGATGCGATTATCACACCATGTTATAAAAATGGCAAATTAATGCTCGAATTGGGTAGCGAGATATCGGATGTAGATATTTTCTATTCCATTGACGATTCGATGCCAGACAAATTTTCGCCAAAATATTCACAACAAATAGCATTGCCCGATGGCCCGATTACTCTCCGAGTGATTACTTATCGTGCAGGAAAACCAATCGGTCATTTGATTACATTGAAGCGTGCCGAGTTGGAACTGAGAGCTGGAAGGTAATATAAATTTACCAGTGCTGTGTTTATTTACAGCACTGGTAAATTTATATTACGTAAAAATTCTACGGCCGATTTGATGTCAGTATGCAATAATCGGTCGCTTTCATTGAAGGTAACCTTTAGCCTAAATTTTTCATAGACTTTTTCTACTATTTCTGAGCTTTTGAGCGGTCTTCTAAAGGCCAATGCCTGGGTCGCGGTAAGTAATTCTATTGCTAAAATTCGTTCCACATTAATCAGTACTCGCAAACTTTTGGTGGCGGCATTTGCTCCCATGCTTACGTGATCTTCTTGGCCATTCGAGGAAACTATCGAATCAATGCAAGCTGGTGTGCAGAGTTGTTTGTTTTCGCTCACGATTCCTGCGGCTGTGTATTGCGGTACCATCAAACCCGAATTTAAACCTGAGTTTTTAACTAAAAACAAGGGTAAACCACGTTGTCTTGATAATAATTGATAGGTACGTCGCTCAGAGATACTGCCTATTTCTGCCATTGCCATGCTCATTAAATCAAATGCGATTGCCAAAGGTTGGCCGTGAAAATTTCCACCCGAAAGAATCAAGTCTTCTTCTGGAAAAATAGTAGGGTTGTCAGTCACAGCATTGATTTCTTGCAAGAAAGTTTTACTCACAAAATCAATCGAATCTTTACTTGCTCCGTGTACTTGTGGAATACAACGAAACGAATACGGGTCTTGGACTTGAGTTTTTGTTTGGTTGATTATTTGGCTGTTAGTCAGATGCTTACAAATAATTTTGGCGGTTTCTACTTGTCCTTTATGCGGACGAATCTCATGAATTTTTGGGTGAAAAGGTTCTAATGAAGCATCAAAGGCATCAATCGAAATAGCAGCAATCAAATCAGCTAGTTTGAGGAGTTTTTGGGCTTTCAGCAGACCATAAATCCCGTAAGCGGCCATAAATTGCGTGCCATTGATGAGAGCAATTCCTACTTTGCTTTGTAGTTCAATAGCTTGCCAGCCAAATTGGTCTAAGACTTCTTTTGCTACCCTTTTTTTTCCATTAAAATTTACTTCTCCTAAACCAATCAACGGCAAAGCCAAATGTGATAGTGGAGATAGGTCGCCCGAAGCACCGAGAGAACCTTGTGTATAAACAACTGGTGTAATATTGTAATTATAAAAATCAATTAATCGCTGTACGGTTTGTTCTTGCACGCCCGAATGTCCGTAAGAAAGCGATTGGATTTTTAAGAAAAGCATCCATTTTACAATCTCATGCTGAACTTCATCGCCAATTCCACAAGCGTGCGATTGTAATAAATTATATTGTAGTTGAGCAATTTGAGTTTTGTCAATCGCTACATTTTGTAAGAAACCAAAGCCAGTATTGATGCCATAAAAAAGGCAATCACTGCTGTTGAGTTTTTGGTCGAGAAAATCTCGGCAACTATTGATTCGGTGGCGAGTTGTTTCCGAAAGAGTAAGGTCTAGTGTATGTGTTGATATTTGCTGTAAAGTATCAATATCCAGCCAATCTTGGTTAATAAATTGTGTGCTTTTGTTTATGATTGTATTTATCATTGTTGAACCTTATTTTTTTACAAAATTCGACCTACTATTTAATAATTAAAAATAGTATTTTTGTTAATAAATTAATCAATTAAAATGATTAATTGAAATATTTTATATCCTGGAAGGTTTTTAAAATTTCCCCTCCTTTTTTCAAGGAGGGGTGGTTAAATTTTGACGAAGTCGAAATTTGACGGGGACGCCCAGACGGGGTGGTTTGTTCCCAATAAGCCTATTTAAAAGCAATTTACAGGTTATTAACCACTCCGTCCGACTTCGTCAGGAGGACACCCCTCCTTGAAAATAAGGAGGGGAAATTTACTCAAAAAAAGAATCTAATAAAATATTTTAATCGCACCCATTGGCATTGTATTTTATATAAGGTATTTAGCTTTACACAACCAACAACATCAAACTTAAGAAATGACAACAATAGCAAAGACTATCAATAAAAAGCCGGACGTAGTGCTTATTGGGGCAGGAATCATGAGTGCCACGCTCGGAATCATGCTTAAAGAGTTTCAGCCCGACCTCACGATTGAGGTTTTTGAGCGTTTAGATTTTGTGGCGGGCGAAAGTTCGGATGCGTGGAATAATGCAGGAACGGGGCATTCGGCACTTTGTGAATTAAATTATACACCCGAACTCGAAGACGGTTCGATTGATTGCAAAAAAGCCATTGTGATTGATGAAGCCTTTGAGACTTCTCGTCAGTTTTGGGCTTTTTTAGTCGAGAAAAACATCGTTCAATTACCTCAAAGTTTTATTCGAAGTATTCCGCACATGAGTTTTGTGTGGGGCGAAGAAAACATCACTTACCTCAGAAAACGTCATGCAGCTTTAACTAAATACCATCCTTTTAAGGGCATGCAATATTCTGAAAGTCATGCACAATTGAAAAAATGGATACCGATTGTGATGGAAGACCGTAACCCCAATCAGCCTATAGCTGCCACAAAAATGGAGATCGGAACTGATGTCAATTTTGGAGCTTTAACTCGTATTTTGCTCGAATATTTAGATGGATTAATTGGTGTAAATATTCATTTGCACCACGAAGTAGAAGATATTGAGCGAGAAGATGATAAGAAAAAATGGACGATTGGGGTAAAAAACTTAGATACTATTGAAGAAATAGAGGTTAAATCCAAATTTGTGTTTATAGGGGCGGGAGGAGGCTCATTGCATTTGCTCGAAAAGGCCGATATTCCTGAAGGTAAAGGTTTTGGCGGTTTTCCTGTGAGTGGACAATGGTTGAAGTGTATTAACCCCGAAGTCATCAATGCTCATCATGCCAAAGTGTATGGTAAGGCTTCGGTTGGAGCCCCACCAATGTCGGTTCCTCACCTTGATTCACGCATGATTGATGGAGAAAAAGCTCTACTTTTTGGCCCTTATGCAGGTTTTTCTACGAAATTCTTGAAAAATGGCTCTTATTTCGATTTACCGGCTTCAATCAAATGGACGAATCTGATTCCGATGATTTCGGCTGGTCTGGATAATATACCACTCACAAAATATCTAATTCATGAAGTCATGCAATCTGAAGAGGCAAAACTGGAAGCCCTCAGAAATTTTATGCCAACCGCCAAAATGAAAGATTGGGAATTAGAAATTGCTGGGCAACGGGTACAGGTTATCAAAAAAGATGACGAAAATGGTGGTGTTTTGGAGTTTGGAACAGAAGTGGTCAGTGCCGCTGATGGCTCATTAGCTGTTCTATTGGGTGCTTCGCCTGGGGCTTCGACCTCGGTTTCTATTATGTTGAATGTAATAAAAAAGTGTTTTCCTATACAAATGCAGTCGGAAGATTGGCAGAAGAAGCTTAGACAAATGATTCCGTCGTATGGCCGCCCGTTGATTGAAAATCCAGCTTTATGCGATGAAGTGAGAGCATGGACAAGTAAGGTTTTACAATTAGAAAATAAATAGAAAATGGCAACACAATACGGCAAAACTTGGTGGGGTCAGCAGTGGCTCAATTCTCTTTCTAAAATTGATAATAGCAATCGCCTTCCTCGTGGCAAAACTTATGCCAATAATGGTGCAGTAAAAAATATTGAAATTGAAACTAATGCCATTTATGCACAAGTACAAGGGTCGGCTTCTCGACCTTATAAAGTGATGGTCAGCATACCGATTTTTACAAGTAGTCAAAAACAAGCACTTTTAGAAGCAATTTTGGGAAATCCGACATTGCTCGCTAAATTATTGAACCGTGAATTACCGCAAGAATTAAATAAGTTTGCAGAGGAAAAGAATATTCCGCTTTTTCCAAAATCTTGGCGAGATTTTCCGATGAAGTGTTCTTGTCCCGATTCGGCCGTACCTTGTAAACATTTGGCAGCAGTCATTTATATTATCGCCAAGGAAATTGATAAAAACCCATTTTTGGTTTTTCAGCTACATGATTTTGATGTCTTGGGCGAAGTCAGTAGCCGTTATTCTGTTGGTAAAAAATCAGGTATTCGAGTAAATGCGTTTGCAGATTTTTTTGAAGAAAAGTTTGCAGAAATAGCTAAAATAAAAGATGAAATTTTTGATGATATTGATTTCTCGTATATCGAACCAATGTCTGACAAACTATTGAAAATTATTCAGGGAAGCCCGATTTTTGCAGAGAAAGATTTTAAGAAAAACCTCGAAAAGGCTCATAAATTATTGTCAAAAGGGCTTTTAAAATGGAAACTTGAAGAAAAAAAAGTAATTATTGAAGACTTAGTTTTGGGGGATAATTTGGAAATATTTGTTTCGGAAACTGCTAAAATTGCTGAGTTTAGGTTTGTTTCAACCGATGAAGAAGTACGGGATTATAAGAAAGTTACGCTTGAAAAATTATTAAACTCAGTTTATTTAAGCGACGAAAAATATTTTGACCGAATGTCGGATGCTTTCCGAATTTTGAAGATTTCGCATCAATTTTGTTTGAAATTACTTGAAAATGGAGCAATTATACCTCAATTATTAAAAAACACTGGCGATGATTATTTTATCAGATGGCTTCCTGCTCTCAATAATGCTGAAATAGAAGATATTCTTAAGACACTTTCACAAGCGATTCCGCCAAATTTAATACAATTTCAGACTAATAATAAAACGCTTTATCAAACACCTAGTGAACAAATACTGACGCTTTGTTCGCTTATGCTGAACGAGTATGTAAGTTTGTTTACGATTCCGATGGGTGATTTTTATCGTGGTAAGGTTTCCTACCAAATGTGGGACGAATTTTTCTTTCAACAAGTTCCCTACGAATTTAAGGGTTTTAGAGAGAAAGAAACGCCAATTGGTATTCAGACATGGCTGAACAATTATTATATTACTCAAAAAGATTTTGTACCAATATTGAGAATTGAAGAAAACCCAGAACGAGGCGATTTTGTGCTTGATGTTTTGGTGCAAAATCGACTCGAACAACAGAAAGAGCCAATTGAGTTTCAGCAAATTTTGCAAGAGAAACTCTACGAAAATATACGTTTTGAGGTGTTACAGGATTTACTTTTACTATCAAATCATTTTTCTGCCTTAGATAAATATTTACAAATGCAAGGCAGCCAAAAAATGAAATTCGATGGTGAGGAGTTTGTGGGAGTTTTACTTGAAATAATACCTACATTACAACTTTTCGGAATTCAGATTCTATTACCAAAATCGCTGAAACATTGGATAAAACCGCAGATTTCAGGTATAATAAAATCAAAGAAAGCCTCTGATGGAGGAGGTTTTCTGCACCTTGATGATATGCTTTCTTTCAATTGGCAAATTGCTGTTGGCGAAGATTTAATGTCATGGAATGAGTTTGAGCGTCTTATCAAGGGCATGAAAGGTTTGGTCAAAATCAAAGACCAATATATGTTGATTGAACAAGATGAACTTGAAAAACTCAAAAAACGTCTTGAAAATCCACCGAAATTGGCTGGTACAGAATTACTGAAAATGGCTCTAGCCGAAGAATATCAAGGCTCAAAAATCGGGCTTTCAGAAGATGTTCTTGTATTATTGAAAGATTTAACGAGTCCAGGTAAAGTAAAACTTCCCGAAAATCTTCATGCCGAACTCCGCCCGTACCAATTACGTGGATATGAATGGATGGTAAAAAATACCAAACTGGGCTTTGGCAGTTTGATTGCTGATGATATGGGTTTGGGCAAAACTTTACAAGTAATTACACTTTTATTGAAATTTAAACAAGAAGGAGCTTTTGTCAAAAATAAGGCTTTGATAGTTGTTCCGACCACACTTTTGACGAATTGGCAGAAAGAAATCAATCGTTTTGCTCCTGATTTAACCTTCCAGATTTATCATGGAACAAAACGAAAGCTGGAAATTAAAGACACTGAAAATCCTATTGATTTAGTAATAACTACTTATGGAACGGTGCGAAGCGATGCCGATGTTTTCAAGAAAACAAACTGGTATTGTGTAGCAATTGACGAAGCTCAAAACATTAAAAACCCTGATACTGAGCAAACAAAGGCTATAAAAAATCTCAAATCAGACATTAAAATTGCGATGAGCGGTACGCCCGTAGAAAATCGTTTGAGTGAATTTTGGAGTATTCTTGATTTTACAAACAAAGGCTATTTAGGTAATTTGAGTAAATTTACAAACGAATTCACAAAACCGATTCAGTTAGAACATAATCAAGAACAACTCCAAATTTTTAAGAAAATAACTGCACCATTTCTGCTCAGAAGAGTAAAGTCCGACAAAAGCATTATCAGTGATTTACCTGATAAAATAGAGAATAACCATTATACAAATCTTAGCAAAGAACAAGCTGCTTTGTATGAAAGTGTAGTTCAAAAGAGTCTGAAAGATATTGAAGAAAATGAAGGTATCGCCCGTAAAGGATTGGTGCTGAAATTAATGACAGCTTTGAAACAAATTGGCAACCATCCGTATCAATATTTGAATAAAGGGAAAAAAGCATTAGAAGAATCGGGGAAAGCTCAAATGTTGATAGAACTCATAGAAAATATCCAAGAAGCTAATGAAAAAGTGCTGATTTTTACACAATATCGTGAAATGGGCAAACTTTTGGTTGAGTTTATTAAGGATAAATTTTTGGTTGATCCGCTATTTCTGCACGGTGGAATCGACCGTAATCAAAGAGATTTATTGGTGGAAAGATTTCAGAAAAACAGAGCAGATTCTATCTTTATTTTATCATTGAAAGCAGGTGGGACGGGACTAAATCTAACACAGGGCAACCATGTTATTCACTTTGATTTGTGGTGGAATCCTGCCGTAGAAAACCAAGCAACCGACAGAGCCTTTAGAATTGGACAAACCAAAAATGTAATGGTTTATCGCCTAATAAATCAAGGAACGATGGAAGAAAAAATTGATGCTATGATACATTCCAAAAAAGATTTGGCCGATATGAGTATCAATACTGGCGAAAATTGGCTTGGAGATTTATCAAATGAAGATTTGAAAAACTTGGTTCGGTTGACTAAAATGTGATACTAAAATGGAACTTCGACAACTTCGTTATTTTCTTATGCTTGCCCATGAGCTGCATTTCAGACGTGCAGCCGATAAGCTATTTATTGTTCAGCCAGCACTAACGAAGCAAATCCAAGTTTTGGAGGCAGAATTAGGCGTGATACTTTTTGATAGAAACAAACGAAATGTAAGACTTTCGGTTGCAGGTGAGTATTTCAATACAGAAATAACTAAGTTTTTTGAGCAGTTAGAAAAGTCGAAAAACGAGATTAAGCAAATAGAAATGGGGCAAAAAGGTGAACTAAAAATTGGTTATGTTGGGTCATGCATTCATACTTTTTTGCCCAAATTACTTGGCGATTTACACGATAAATATTCCGAAATTCATACCTATTTATCAGAAATGACTTCGGCCTCACAACTTTTGGCGGTTCAGAAAGGTGAGTTGGATATTGCTTTTCTTCGCAATCCACCACCCAATAAGCGGTTTAAGCAACGAAATGTTTTTCAAGAAAATTTTGCTTTGGTTTTGCCCAAAAACCATTGGCTTGATGCAACGAATTTTCAATCATTAACACAAGTTGCCAACGAGAAATTTATCCTTCCAACCAAAACTGATGGTGAGATTTACCACAACCTGCAATGGAGTATTTATGAAGATGCTGGGTTTTCTCCGAAAATATCGCATGAAACTGTACACGGCTATACAACCCTAAAACTAGTCGAAAATAATCTGGGTATTTCGCTCATTCCGATTTCGTTTGAGCGAGTAACCAACACCGCCGTTAAATTTATAGAACTTCGAGATATTGCACAAAAAGCTGAAATTACAGCCTTATGGAATCTACAAAATACTAATCCGAGTTTGAGGCGGTTTTTGGAGATTGTCTAAAACTATTTGTTGATAAATATTTGTGTAAAAAATAAATAACCATCCGCCCGACGCACGATACCCACACCAGTAAGCGTAAATTTGCCTTCGATATTTTTTCGATGCCCAGGGCTTTTAATCCAACGATTGACCACTTCTTGTGCCAAAAATTTTCCGTAAGCAACATTCTCTGCAATGGCGTTTGATAAGTCAATTTGGCTCATCAGACGATCAGCTCGGCCATCAAAACCATCGTGGCCAAAGTCTACTCTACCGTCAGCCATATTTTTGCTGTGTTTCAATGCCTCTGCCGTAATGAGTGGCATCATTTTGAGCGGTGCTAAATTTTTGGTTTTACGGTAGAGATTTACATAATCTAAAACTGATTGTTCGAGTTTAGCCTCACCGCTGATTTGCTCGGTAGTTTGCGAAAACGCTTGAAGAGAAAAAAAAACTAAAAAGGTAAAAATGAAACGATTTTTCATCATAAAAATTATTAGTACGTTTATCCTAACGTAATTGCTAAGGTTTGGCATTGTGCGATGGGAACTTTAAAAATGAAATAGCCTTTTATTTATGCCTAAACCAGCAGTCCGTTCGGAGATCTTGATATTCTTTAAACACAGTATTGATGGGTGAGCCATGAAAGAATTTATTATTATATGCTGTTCGAATTAAATAATTAAAGGCCCCCATATCACCAGTATATGCCGTTTGATTATCGCAATTATGTTGTCGGTGTATAGAAGACAATCTTCCGATAAATTCACGCATTACCGTAATATTACCGCCAACTATTCCACAGTTTAAAAGAGTTTCATTGCCAAAATATCCCTCATATTGTGCATAATCTCTGATTTTACTACGTAAATGCTCAGAATGAGCCTGCATCCATTCGTTATTGAGTACTTTGGGCTCATTTCCACAAAAAATTGCCGAAGTATTTTGGATATAAAACGGCTGTAAAAAAGGGTTTTGCACAACCACAACATCAGAAATATCAGTTAAAAATATATTATCAGTAGTATGATGGTGATTTTGAAGATATTCGTCATAAACCAAATACCGATAAATATTTGGATTGAATCTACTATCGTATGCAATTTTCACAAAACTTACATGTTCATTTTGATATTTAAGGCAAGTTTCTTCAGAAAAATTATTGTGGAAAATAATACCATTGAGTTTTAAATCAATGACTGAGTCCGCCCAAGCTTTTACAAGAGAATAATCATCATTAGGTAAAGTATAACTACGATTTACATCATAAATGCCCGTAATGTGGCAAGCCATGATTACGTTTTTACGAATTGGCAAAGGGGACATACGAATTTTTATTGGTGAAGGTAGCAAAGGTAGCATTTTTGATTTTCGCACAGGTACTATTCGGTGTATTGCGATAGTAAATATAGGTACGTAAATTTACTTTCTTTACCTCATATTTTTGTGATGCACTTTCATAAAATTGGGCATCAGCAGCATATTTTTTCTGAAACTTTAGGTTCATAAAAACATCTTTTTTTCCAAACAAAGTAGCAAATAAGATACAATCGTCAACGTGAATAAGCTGATTTTGGTCATACTTATCAGGTACAAAAAAATCATCTAAACTATCTACAATGGTTTCGGTTGTAGAGGCAATCAAATCCAATGATTCTATAGCAATTAGGCAAGACGATAAATGATTGGGTTTATACTCGTCGTCAGCATCCAAAATAGTGATATATTCACCAGTACTATTCAAAATACCTCGATTAATTGACTCGGACTGTCCACAATTAGCATGGCGTAGGTAGCTGATTTTAATTTCGTTTTCAATTACGTAATTTAGTAGATGATTTTGGGTTCCATTCTGACTACCATCGTCAATGACAATCATTTCAAAATCTTGAAAATCTTGATTTAGTACAGAATCAATCGCACGTTTAACTAGAGAAAAATCAGTATCATATACTGCCATCAGTACAGATATTTTGGGCATATTTGCTAATAAAGAAAGTCTTGATACAATATAGTTGTCACAAATCTAAGGCATAATTAGAAACAAAACGTTATGTCAATATTATATTTGAAAAAATGAATGCTTTTAATCTGCATTTTTCTAAAATTATGCTGAAGTCGATAGAATACTGAATTGATTCTTAAATTTTCTTAATAATATTCTTTCGCCTATTGAGATATAATAAAATTATTACTTATTTTTATGATTAAAAGTTTGGTGACTGGAATACTGCCCTTAATTGGCTATGAATCACCAAATTAACTCAACCTTCAATTTATAAAACTATAATGCGTAAAACTTTTTTATTACTGAGTTTTGTGCTGCTTTCTGTGTTTGGGCATCCGGCAACTGCACAAACGAAAAAACAGCCGTTAATTGTCTTCGTCACTGGCGACCATGAGTATAGTGGCGAATTTACTCTTCCATTAATTGCTGCCGAGCTTGAAAAAAACTACGGTTTCCGAACCAAAGTCTTAAAGGCTTATCCGAACCAAAATGCCGAAAAAGATATTCCAGGTTTGGAGGCTTTGCAAGAAGCTGATTTGGCAGTTTTTTATCTCCGTTGGCGACAATTACCGCCTGAGCAACTTGAATATATTGATAAATATCTTAAGTCTGGAAAGCCAGTTATGGGTTTCCGAACAACAACTCACGCTTTCAATTTTCCGAAAGGTGATGCTTATGTACGGTGGAATGCATTTGGTGAATTTGCACTTAATGCTCCTCCGGGCTGGGGTGGCAAAGCAGCTCATACGCATTACGGACACGAAAGCAGCACGGATGTTGCAGTCATTGAATCGAGCAAAAACCACCCGATTCTGACTGGAGTTGCTCCAAGTTTCCATGTGCGTTCGTGGTTATACCGAGTTCTGCCAGATTATCCTACGAAAGGGTCAGAATGGTTATTGATGGGAAAGTCAGTTAACCCTGATAAAGCAGCCATCGAAAATCCCATTGCATGGACAGGCACAAATTCGTTTGGTGCGAAAGTTTTCACTACCACAATGGGCCATCCCGAAGATTTTCAAGTAGAAGCTTTCCAACGCCTTGTTATTAATGCCATTCATTGGGAATTGGGTAAAAAAGTACCTAAAAATTGGAAAGGAAAAATAGATATTAATGTACCATATCGTGGCATGGTGAAATAGCTTCGACTACGCTCAGCTATCGTACCTCTGTTACGGTGGGCGAGCATAGCCGAACCCAGCCCCAACCTTAAATCAAGAACATGAAAATCAACATCAAAATATTACTCACATTATTCGTACTCACAGTTTTTCTGGTCAGTTCGTTTTTACCTGCTCCGCTTGAAATTATTAAAGTTGAAAAAGGAAGCAATATTTCACTTATCGGTGGAAATCTTGGTTCACGTATGATAAACTACGACCATTTCGAGACAGAAATGCACGTGCGTTACCCCGAAAATTCACTTGTAATCCGCAATATGTGTGATGGAGGTGATACCCCAGGTTTTCGTCCGCACGCTAGTCGAAATCTGCCATGGGCATTTGCAGGAGCAGAAAAATTTCAAACCGAATACGCCAAAAACTCAGGCAGCGAAGGTCACTTTGATTATCCCGACCAATGGCTAACTCGTCTTAAAACTGATGTAATTATTGCATTTTTTGGTTATAGCGAATCATTTCAAGGCAAAGCAGGTTTGGCAAATTTCAAAGCCGAATTGGATGCTTTTATTAAATATACTTTAAGTCAAAAATACAATGGAGTTGCCGCCCCACAATTGGCTATTGTTTCGCCCATTGCTTTTGAAGATTTATCAACAAAATATGATTTACCAAATGGTGTAAAAGAAAATGAAAACCTTTTGCTTTACACCAATGCCATGCGTGAAGTTTCCATAGCAAATAAAGTGTTGTTTGTCGATGCTTTTACACCTTCAAAAGCGTGGTATGCCAGCATCGCCGAGCCTTTGACGATTGATGGCTCACAACTAAACGATGAAGGTTATAAAAAGCTCGGTCTTTTACTTTCTGATAAAATTTTTGGTAAAACTTCTGCCAAAGCTGAGTCAAACCGAGCATTGATTCATGCCGCTGTAATGGAAAAAAACTGGATGTGGCATAATGACTACAAAATTCCGAATGGAGTTCATGCTTACGGTCGTCGATACAATCCTTTTGGGCCAGAAAATTACCCTGCTGAAATCGAAAAGATTCGCCAAATGACCGATATTCGTGATAATGCCATTTGGTTAATGGCTGCAAAAGGCGAAAAATTGGACGTTGCGGCTGCGGATAAAAACACGCGAAGTCTGCCAACGGTAACTACTAATTTTAATCCTGAAAAAAATGGCAGCCTCGAATATTTATATGGACAAGATGCACTCGATAAGCTAAAAGTGCCTGCGGGCTATAAAATCGAGCTTTTTGCCTCCGAAAAAGAATTTAATGATTTGGCAAATCCAGTACAAATGTCGTTCGATAATAAAGGGCGTTTGTGGGTTGCTATTATGCCGAGTTATCCGCACTATAAACCTGGTGATGCCAAACCAAATGATAAAATTTTGATTTTAGAAGATACCAATAACGATGGGAAGGCCGACAAACAAACCGTTTTTGTTGAAGGATTGCATTTGCCTTTAGGTTTTGAAATTGCTCCCGAAGGCGTGTATATTTCGCAAGGAACAAACCTTAAACTTTTCACCGATACCAATGGCGATGATAAAGCCGATAAAGTTGAAATCTTGCTCAGTGGCTTCGATGACCACGATACGCATCATAATAATAGTGCATTTTGTGCTGACCCATCGGGTGCGATTTATGGCGGTGAAGGTGTTTTCTTGCACACAAACGTAGAAACTCCATACGGAACTGTGCGGGCTACCAATGGTGGATTTTATAGATATTCTCCGCAATTGCACAAGCTCGAACGCACTGCTCAATTATCAATACCGAACCCTTGGGGAATTGCTTTTGATGATTGGGGACAACCATTTTTTGCTGAAACTTCAAGCCCCGATGTACGTTGGATGATGCCCGGAACCGTACTTCCACGTTATGGTGAAGCTACGCACAAAGGCTTTCAATTGATAGAAAAAGACCACATGGTTCGTCCAACTTCAGGACTTGAATTTTTGTGGAGTCGCCACTTCCCCGATGAAGTTCAAGGCGATATGCTCATCAATAATACCATTGGATTTTTGGGTACAAAACAACATTCGATAAAAGATGATGGCACTGGTTATAAAACCAAACACCGTCAAGATTTAATAGTGAGTGAAGACCGAAACTTTCGCCCAGTTGATATGGAAATTGCTCCCGATGGTTCATTATATGTCATAGATTGGCATAATATTCTAATCGGACATATGCAGCACAATGCTCGTGATCCATTACGTGACCATGTACATGGACGCGTATATCGAGTTACTTACCCGTCACGACCACTGATAACTCCGGCAAAGATTGACGGTGCAAGTATAGAAACTTTGCTCGATAATTTAAAATTGCCCGAATATCGTACTCGTTACCGCACACGTAGAGAATTACGAGGAAGAAATGCCGCCGATGTTTTACCAAAAATCATAAAATGGGTTGCTAGCTTAGACAAAAATGACCCTCGCTACGAACATAATATGTTGGAGGCTCTGTGGGTAACTTGGGGTTTGAATAAAGTTGACCAAAAACTACTTCGTCAAATGCTCAAAGCCAAAGACTATCATGCAAGAGCGGCAGCGGTAGAGGTTTTACGTTTTGTGGGGCATCAAGTGCCTGACCAAGCGGCTTTATTAATGCAAGCTGTAGGAGACGAAAACAGTCGAGTGAGATTAGATGCCATCGTGGCAACCTCGTGGATTGGTAAAGAAAAAGGTTTGCCGATTTTAGCGGAAGCCAAAAAGAAACCAATGGACGAATGGATGATTCATGCTCATGAAACTGCCGTTGCTCATTTGAATGGAATGTTAGTGAAGCAAGGCAAAGAAATTGCCGAAAAGTCAACGTTGAAAGATAAAGAACTCGAATTATTTAAAATTGGCAAGAAAATTTATGCCAAAGAAGGTTACTGCGGAACGTGTCACCAAGCTGATGGAAAAGGTTTAACCGCTTCGGGATTTCCGCCATTGGCAGGAACGAAATGGGTAACAGGCAATGAAGAGCGAGCTATTAAAATTATACTAAAAGGTTTGCTTGGACAAATAGACGTAAACGGAAAGACTTATCCTGGGCAAGTGCCAATGACACCGTTTGAAGGTTTACTTGACGACAAAGAAGTAGCGGCAGTTTTGACTTACGTTAGAAATTCGTTTGGTAATAAAGCATCGGTAATTTCGCCCGAAAAAGTGAAAATTGTACGTGCTTCTGTAGCTAAACAGAAGGAAATTTATAATGTCTCAAAATTACTTTTGGAGCATCCGTTGGAGTAATAACTTCTTGAAAAAGATATAAAAATGGCACGTTTTCAAAAGAAAACGTGCCATTTTTGTGATTGCTTCTCCAAAATTAGTGCGTAATGGACATTTAAGGTGTTTTTCAAAAGACGCATTGTTCTAATAGACAAAAATGGCGGTGTTTATTTTCGATAATTGGAACTATCTTTTGAGACTATTTTTTTAATAAAAACAAAAAGATATTTATAATCGAAAACTCTATTTTTCTCACAACAATATGAATTTAGCTTAGGTTTTTAAAAATCATTCAATAAATCTCAATAAATTTATGTGATTTATTGATAAAACAAAACCCAAATCAATGTTTTAAACAATTTTAACTATATTCAATTTTTCCAATCACAGGGAAACTTATTTTAGGCAATGACATCAATAGACATCAGTACTAATACCTCAAATTACTTCAATAAATCAATTAAAAAACACTTCATCGACAAAAAACCAGCCTTTTTTACCTTTTCCTGGATGCCAAACGGGAAGTTTTGACACTGGTTTTATGACCAATTTTATCATTTTGTATGAGCCCTGTGAGAAAAGGATTTGTAATCCTAAATTAGCATTCCTCTCCATTTTTTCAGGTTGCTTTGGCCTAAGCTTCTGAATGATTTTCAAATCAGATTTGTTATTTCCAGCCCAAAGTTCAATAACCATTGGCGGCAAAATAAACGAATCCATTTTTTGTAAATAACTGATTGTTAAGCCTTTAATGGGTTGAACCTTCTTGAACTCAAACAACCCTACAAATTCTTTTTCACGATAACCCAACCATGCTTTATCGCCAAAATTATCGTTTGGCCCTTTTTTCAAATCTTTTAAGGTTGTTCCACCTTTACCAGCATGTTTTGGGTCGGGCGAATTGAGCAAATATACACTATCAGCCACATAACTCGACTTGAAGAAACTGTATTCAACTTTTTTGCTAGCATACCAATTTTCTTTGGTTGCCACGGCTTTGAATTTAGTGTAACTTTCAATTACTATTGGTTTTTCGTAGATATTTACTGTCGTTGAGTCAGGTTCAGAACCATCAATTGTGTAGCGAATCTTTACATTTTTGAGGGTGTGTTTAAGCGTAATTGGTGCACTGGTTTTGATGATAAAACCTTCATTGACCAATATTGGTGGGTTGAGTTGCAAAATCTCATTTGGATTATCAATTCCTCCCTTATCAAATTTTATTTTGGCATATTTCTTTCCGAGTTCATTTACGGCAACCTCATTAATATCAGTATTCCATACAAAAACCTCTTTTAGTTTCGGTAAATCAAGTATTTTTTGAAGGTTTTCTTTAGAAATTTTCGTGCCTGCAAATGCAACAGACTCCAAATTCTTGCATTTTTTGAGCTGTTCTAAAGTTTTTCCAGTAATATCAGTTTGGTTAAGAATGAGTTTTTCAAGGTTCGGAAAATTAGCAATCAAAGCTAAATCTTCATCTTTTAATGGCATTTTCGATAGATTTAAAATTACCAATTGCTCGCCAACTTTTGAGAGATTTTCTAAAACTTTTCGGTCGAATTTTTTACTCACAAAAAAATCAGCTTGCAATGCGGGCGAACCAGTGGCAAATGGGAAAACCGAACAAAAAGGCGTATTCACGGCCGCCAAATCTGACTCCGATGGCATCGAAAAAGTATAAACCTTGGTTTCTTTGATAGTAGATTTTGTACTTACAAGTTTCGAGGCAATTTTCTTGGTTTCTGAACTTGCCAAATAGTTTTTGAAGGCTTTTTTTACATCCGCTCCTTCGTTTATCCACGTAGTCAAGAGAGCAATTTCATCGTTTGTTAGTTGTGGTTTTCCTTTTGGTGGCATGTGTTCTTTATGCTCCAAAGGCAAACTTGCTCGCTGAATAATGTGACTATTGAGTGCATCGCCAACTTTCCAAATTAAACCATTTTTTCCACCTTTAAAAATTTTTTCAATACTACTCATATTGAGTTGTCCTTTGGTTTTATCATCATTATGGCATGCCACACATTTAGCTTCGAGAATCGGAAAAATGGCGGCTTTATACATAGGGTCAGTCTCCGAAAACTGTGGAGCAATATCGGTTTTTTGCCACGCTTCAAACAAATAATTTTCACCGTGCGTAATGCCCGCCCCGAAATGTCCAGCAACGGCCATAATGCCCAATAGTGCCCAATTAGGATATGTTTTGGAGCTTAATTTTTCATCAAAAATTATTACAACATAAGCCAATAAACTGACGAAAATACCAGTGAATTTATGAAATTGTAAAAGTCGCTCATCGTAGCCTCCTTCTCTTGATAAAAAGAAACCCATCAATGCGACGATTGCGGCAGAAAGTGCTGTTAAAGTCAGCAAAAGTGTTCTGATTATTTCATAACTTTTTGTTTCTATTTCATTTTTCAAGAATGAAAAAAGCACCAATAACACCACAAAACCTATCGGTAAATGCAGTAATAATGGGTGCATTCGTCCAAGTGGACTTATCCAAAGTGGAAGGCTTACTTGTTCTTCAAACATCAAAAAGAACAGTAGGAGAGTATTTAGACTTAATAATAGGTATGATGAAATTTTATAGAAACGGGTCATTTAGTTCTGAGTTCTGAGTTCTGAATTCTGAGTCTTTTAACCATCAAACAGAATAGTAAACATAATAATCACTCATTGATAATTTCTTACGCCATAAGACCCGAAATCACATTACCTGCTACATCGGTTAGGCGGTATCTTCGACCTAAATGTTTGAAGGTAAGTTGTTCGTGATTCAAGCCCATTAGGTGCATAACGGTTGCATGGAAATCGTGAATATGCACAGGGTCACGTACGATATTATATCCAAATTCATCGGTTTCACCATAAACAATGCCAGGTTTTACACCTCCGCCTGCCATCCAAATACTATACGCTCTTGGATGGTGGTCACGGCCATAATTATCTTTTGTGAAACTTCCTTGACAATAATTAGTTCGGCCAAATTCTCCGCCCCAAATTACTAAAGTTTCGTCCAGAAGTCCACGTTGTTTGAGGTCGGTAATCAATGCCGCCGACGCACGATCAACGTCTTGAGCTTGGAGTGGCATTTCGTTGGGAAGGTTTCCGTGTTGATCCCATCCTTGGTGGTAAAGCTGTACAAATCTCACGCCCGATTCTGATAGTTTCCGAGCCAAAAGAGCATTAGCTGCGTAGGTTCCTGGAACTAAACACTCAGGGCCGTACATTTTTATGATATGGTCAGGTTCTTTCGATAAATCAGTGAGTTCTGGCACGGCAGTTTGCATTCTGTAAGCCATTTCATACTGCTGTACTTTGGCCTTCACTTCGGGGTCGCCGTTTTCTTCAAAACCCAAATGATTGAGTTCGGACAATTTATCCAACATTCTTCTACGAGCAATTTTATCCGTGCCTTCGGGGTCATTTAGATATAAAATTGGGTCTTCGCCACTGCTAAAAACCACGCCTTGATGCGTAGAATCTAAAAAACCATTTGTCCAAAGTTTTGAATAAACTCCTTGCCCGTTTCCACGACCACGAGAAAGCAAAACACAAAATGCAGGAAGGTTTTTATTTTCGCTACCTAAACCATAACTAGCCCACGCACCCATACTTGGACGATTGCCAACTTGGGCCCCCGTCTGCAAGAATGTAAGAGCAGGATCATGGTTGATGGCATCGGTATTCATGGTTTTGATAATACAAAGGTCATCAACGATTTTGGCCATATTGGGAAATATATCGCTCACCCATGCACCCGATTGACCATATTGCTTAAAGTCAAAAAACGAACCCATCAATGGAAACTTTGTCTGCTTTGAAGTCATTCCCGTTAATCTTTGTCCATTTCGGATAGAAGCTGGCAAATCTTCACCCATCATTTTGGTGAGCGTAGGCTTATAATCAAAAGTTTCGAGCTGAGATGGAGCTCCATTCTGAAACAAATAGATTACTCGCTTAGCTTTTGGAGCAAAATGCGGCATACCTAAAGGCAATTGGTCGAGGTTTCCTTCTCCTTTAAATAGATTTGGCATCAGCAAAGAGCCTAAACCCAAAGTACCAATTCCAGTGGCGGCCTTACCCAAAAAGTGGCGGCGGGTAATGTTTAGTTTATGATTGAAAAATTCGTTTTGCATTTAAATACAATGATTGAATAGTATAAATTTTGTTTTTTACATCCCACTGCGAAGTAGGGCTTGGTTAGTTCTAAAATTTCCCTTCCTTTTCTTAAGGAGGGGTGGCAAAATTCTGACAAAGTCGAATTTTAACGGGGTGGTTAAGGAATTATAAAGTCTTTTCAATCAACTTATACTCAAAAAACCACCCTGTCCGACTTCGTCAGGACACCCCTCCTTGAAAATAAGGAGGGGAAATTAAGCTCAAAACTTAGAAATAATCAACGTGGGCAGTGGGGTGGGTGTATCACTCTGTGAGTTTCACCCCCTAACAATCGCTTCTTCCATATTAAAAATCATTTGGATTGTTTGCATTAGAGCGGCGGTTGCGTTTTTATCTTTTATCATTTTTTGCTTAAATTCTCCGATTTTGAGCATCATGTCAGCTTTTTTGGTGTTTTTCTTAAAAAAGTCGCTTTCTGATTCATAATATAGGGTTAAAATCTCTAATTCTTTAGCTTTGGGTTTTCGGCAAATAATGCGTCGGAATGCCTTTTCAAGTTTGGTTTCCAAAGATATATTTTCGTTCATTAAATTCTCTGCTAAAACCCTCGAACCTTCCATTGTTTGTGGGTCATTCATCATTGCCAATGCTTGCAGTGGCGTGTTTGTTCGGCTGCGTTGAACTTCGCATTGGTCACGGTTGCTAGCATCAAAAATTAGCATTGACGGTGGCGGAACAGTTCGTTTAATAAAAACATACATTCCTCTGCGGTAAAGGTCAGACTCGTGGTCTTGAACGTATTTTGATAGCGTTCCACGTCCCGAAGTTGCCACTTCCCAAAGTCCTTTTGGTTGGTAAGGTTTAACGCTTGGTCCGCCGATTTCTTCGTTTAGCACACCACTACTTGCTAAAATGTGGTCACGTACATTCTCTGCAGGGAAACGCATTCGAGTTGAACGAGCCAAGAATATATTTTCAGGGTCAGTTTTCAAATGTTTTTCTGTAATAGTCGAAGATTGTCTATAAGTGGCCGACATTACTATTTGTTTTACCAAACGCTTTACATTCCATCCGTTTTGTTTAAAATCTACCGCCAGCCAATCGAGCAATTCGGGGTGCGATGGTAATTCTCCTTGCATTCCAAAATCACCTAAAGTTTTCACAATTCCTCGACCGAAAAATGATGCCCAAAGTCGATTGACATAAACTCGTGCGGTGAGCGGATTTTTATCATTTAGCATCCATTTTGCTAAACCAAGTCGATTTTTTTCTAATTTATTGGTATCAAATGGCATGATGGCTTTCGGAATTCCGACACCAACAATTTCTCCGTGCGAATCATAATTTCCACGATTCAAAATATAAGTTGGACGCACCTTTGAGGTGTCCTTCATCACCATGACCATTACTTTTGCCGTATCTTTTTTGTTGATAAATTTCAATATAGAATTTACGTCTTCGGTCGTGATTTTCATGTTTGGTGGGTCGGCAAACGAAGCATCAATTGTTCCAAAAAGTCCCTTTTCTGGCACTTGATTAAAAAAAGCGAAGGTTCGATAATAATCTTTTTGCGAAATCGGGTCGTATTTATGGTCGTGGCAGTGGGCACACTCAAAAGTAAGAGCCAAAAACGATTTACCGAAAGTATTTGTACGGTCGGTCACATATTCAATACGGTATTCTTCATCAATTACGCCACCTTCTTGCGTTATTTTATGATTTCGGTTAAAACCAGTTGCCAACAACATTTCTTTACTCGGGTTGGGCAATAAGTCTCCTGCCAGCTGCCAAGTCAAAAATTTACTATACGGATAATTTGAATTGAAAGCATGAATCACCCAATCTCGCCAAGGCCACATGGTGCGTAGACCATCATCTTGATAACCATGCGAATCGGCATAACGAGCCACATCGAGCCAAGAAATGGCCATTTTTTCACCATAATGCTTGTTTTTTAGTAATTCATCAACAATTTTCTCGTAAGCATTGGGCGAATTATCTTTCAAGAAACGCTCTTGCATTTCGATAGTCGGTGGTAGTCCAATAAGATCGAAACTTACACGTTTTAGCAAGCGTTCTTTGTCGACTTCTTCGTTGGGTTTCAGTCCTTTTTCGTCCATTTTCGCATAAACGAAATTGTCAATTTCATTCTTTATCCAATCTTCGTCGGCTTCGGGTAACTTTGGTTTTTGTGGGACAATAAACGCCCAGTGAGGTTTATATTTTGCCCCTTGTTTTATCCATTTAGCTATCAGTTCGATTTCGTATTGAGTCAGTTTTAAGTTTGATGAAGGCGGTGGCATCAAAACGGCAGTATCTTTAGCAATAATACGCTGATAAACCTCTGATTTCTCTAAACTTCCAGCCATAATTGCATGGGCTTTTGGGTTATCTTTCAAGGCAGCATACGCACCTTCGGGTGTATCGAGGCGTAGGTTTGCTTCCCGTTTATTAACATCGGGGCCGTGACATTTGAAACAACGGTCGGAAAGGATCGGGCGGATATGGAAATTAAAATCAACCTCATTGGGGATTGACCCCGTTTCAGCAGAAGAAGTTGTACAATTCCACACAATTGTTGCCAAACTTATGCTCGTAAGTAGCAAAAAGAAAAAAGTTTTAGCCTTTAAAACTATACTTTTCATCGGTTAGGAATAGTTTATATCGAATAGAATATTGAATAAAATTTCAATAATATTAAACTTTCAAAGCAATATTATTAAAATTTAATAAAGATAATAATAATTGATATAAAAGCCATATTTTTACAAAAAAACTTAAAATTATTATATTCACTAAGCTTTTACCTCTATTGAGCAGTTTTCATTCTCTTATTTAAAAATATTATCGCCCCAAAAATGCAAAGAGGTCTGTAAAATAAATTTACCGACCTTTATACGAATAATAAAGTTTAGTTTATGTTGCCGAAACAATTTCGATATCGAAAACCAAAGGGGAATAACCTGGAATATCTCTTCCTGCACCACGTGAGCCATAACCCAATGACGAAGGGAAAATAATTGTACCTTTTTCGCCTACTTTCAATTTGGCAATACCTTCGTCGAAACCACCAACTACTTGCCCAACGCCCAATATAAAACTGAAAGTGCCTTCATCGAATTGCTCATCGGATAGGAGTCTTCCAGCGTATTTTACCGTAACATTTTGTGATGCTGCTAACGCCGTACCCGCTTCATTTGGTGAAGTTAGAATAAAGCGTAAACCCGAAGAAGTTTTCTCGGTGATAGCCAAGTTTTTACTATTGATATAACTTTCGATTTGCTCATCTTCTGTGCCCGAAAAGCCATCTTTTCCGTATGTTGCCATTATTTTTGAATATAAATTAAAAACTGATTTGAATGTTTAGTCTAAGCGTTCGCACAAATCTTATATTACCTTGCCGAAACTACTTCTATATCAAAAACCAAGGGAGAATTTGCAGGAATTGACCCAGAGCCCGACGAACCATAACCCAAAGTTGAAGGGAAAATAATTATTGCTTTTTCTCCTACTCTCATCTTTGCGATGCCTTCATCAAAACCTTTAACTACACGACCTGCACCTAATACAAAACTGAAATTTCCTGAGTCAAAAGATTTTCCAGACAAAAATGTTCCTGCATAGTTTACATTAATATTTTGCCCTGCTTTCAAAGCTGCTCCCGTTGGATTGGCTTTCGTGACAATATAACGCAAACCCGAAGCTGTTTTTTCGGTAACAGTCAGATTTTTACTCGTAACATAGCTAGTTATTTGATCATCTTCTGGAATACCATCTTTCTGGCAAGCCGTGATAGCTACCGCCAAAACCGCAAGGAATAAATAAATTTTACGCATATAATTGTGTTTAGTGATTGCTTAGAAAGTTCAAAATTAGGCAAAAAAGCTGAGAAATATACCTTATTAAACACTTAAATAGTAAGATTCAATTTTACAATTCTCGAAATCTTCAAATACACTTGTTCCTTTTTCCACCGCCAGCAATAATTCATTTTCCCAACCTGATGGGCGATAGATTTTGCCTTGTAGTTTCTTGAAATTTTGTTCCACAAACTGCTCAATATCAGACGCTACAATGATTTTTCGAAACTCAAAGTTTTTATTCAAATAAGCAATTAGTTTATTTCTAAAAACAGTTCTTGTGTTTTTCTTAAATAGTTCTTTTTGTGTTGTACTACTCTGAATATAAGCCGCTACCACAAACAAAAAATTGATATTGTAGGCTTGCACAATTAAGATATCTCTATCGAAAAGTCGATTGATAATAAAGTCCATTACATGTAGTCTTTTAAATCATCTAAAGGTTCATTAAAATCATCAGGTATGTTATAACCTTTTCCAGCTAAACTCCCCAATTTTACACCTTTTTTCTTATTTTTAAGCAAAGCTTCCACTTCCTCCATAAACATGATTACTACTTTTGTTTTTTTGCTAGTCGGAGGAGTTTCGGTCAAAACAAATTGTCCGTTTTCGTAAATACCATTAATAGCCTTGTACATAAGCTTATTTTTTAAAACCCTAAAACTCCCTGTACGGTATTTTTAGAGCGAATGTATTTAATTTTTTCTTCGGCAACTCTTAGCACTTGCTCAGAGTTGGTTTCGCCAACGAGGTCGTAGGCAACTCGGTCGGAGAGATACATCACCAATAGTTCTTGCTCATCTAAGGCAAATAGCTCGGCCAATTTCGTGATATGCTCACGGTTGGGATGGCGGAGGTTTTTCTCAAATTTGGCAAGCGTACTGGTATCAATATCAAGGTGTGCCGCTACTTTTCGCAAAGGTAAATTTTGCTGTTCACGGTGCTGCCGTATTACTTCGCCAAACGTCTTTTCTATGGCATCCATAAATTTTGGAGATTATATTTTGGACAAAAATTGTCAATAAAAATAATCTTTCCAAATTTTATTTTACTTTTTGTTTAAAAATATATAAAAACGCACCCACAAATACCCAAATTATATCTTAAAACATTTTAGGTTTAGGCAAAAATATCCTATAAATTAGTTAAAAATTTCAACCATAAAACAATGAAAACAAGCCTAACTCTTTTTCTAATTTTCTACTTTTCTTTAAAAATTATCGCCCAAAACGACATCGAAATCTCGAAAGATATTACGTATGCCGAAGTTGATGGCAAGAAACTCCAACTTGATATTTATAAACCAAAAGCACAAAAAGAACCTTATCTGATTGTTTGGGTGCATGGCGGAGCATGGAATACTGGAAGCAAAGAAAACCCACCTTTGGGTTTACTGCCTTTCGGATATGCCTTAGCAAGCGTTGATTTTCATGCGAGTACCGAAAAACCATTTCCTGCTGATGTGCATGATATTTAGGCTGCGATTCGTTTTCTAAGAGCAAATGCCGGCAAATTTGGCTATAAAGCTGATAAAATTATTATTTGGGGAAGTTCGTCAGGTGGACATTTGGCGGCTTTGGTTGCTACTACCAACAATAATACAGCTTTAGAAGGCAATTTGGGCGATTTTACCAAAACCTCATCGTTGGTGCAAGGCTGTATTGATTTTTATGGACCTACTAATTTTCTGACTATTCTCAATCAATCAACTCCTCATGGCTTGAATGTTCGTCTGCCAGCACTGGCAATTTTGCTTGGCAAGCCTTTAGACCAAGTTACCGAATTGGCAAAATTGGCAAGTCCAGTTTATCAAGTTGATGCCTCCGACCCGCCGCTTTTGATTGTGCATGGCGAGCAAGATATTCAAGTACCTATCAATCAGTCGATTGAGTTGATGAGTGCTTATAAAAGCAAAGGTTTGAAAGTGCAAATTGAATTTATTCCCGAGGCGGGACATTCGAGTCCTTCTTATGCAAAAAAAGAATTAATGGAAAAAATTGATAAGTTTTTGAAAGAAACAGGCTTTTAGCTTTCTTTAAGAAAAATTTTAAAACAATTACACAAACTCAATTAAGCTAATGTCTTATTAAGCAATGAGACGAAAATAATCGACAAAAATATATTAGTTAATTTGTTGATAATCAAGCTTGGTAGATTTATCTCGAAGCCCGTGTTTCGTTTCTTGTGTCTGAGTAATTAACTC
>Ga0247831_1000699_pt1 | contig 72140 bp, 77 predicted proteins | sample LaCruzMarch2015__9_FD_192406 | JGI IMG/M metagenome (GOLD analysis project Ga0247831, IMG submission 192406) | Freshwater microbial communities from meromictic Lake La Cruz, Castile-La Mancha, Spain - LaCruzMarch2015_1m | ecosystem: Environmental > Aquatic > Freshwater > Lake | place: Spain...
ATTCAAACGTCAACTAATTTAGTGACTACAAAAAGTAATGACAAATCACTCCCTAAGAGTGAAAATCATCAATAGAAACAAGGAGGTTACGTCACTGCGTGACTACGCAGTGACCTGGAACTTCAGTTTAGGGACATCCGGCCGGCGCTGAGCTGGGTCTACATGGGCGCGTTTTTCAACCCGGACATCATGGCCGGGGTGGAATGCAGTGCTTACAGGGCCTTTTGAGTCTTGGAGCGCTCGGGTCAGGCCTTGGAGAAGGCTTCGGCAAACTGCTGGCGCAAGGCGCCACTGTGGATGACTGACCAGTCCTGCGGGTAGGGTTCTCCTGCCACAACCTTGAGCACCACAAACACCGGTCCCGGCTCCCCGAGCACCGCATCGATACGCTGGTCGAAGTCGGCGAGATCGTCAAACTCGTAGACCTTCTCGATCCCGGCTGCACGCGCGAAACCGGCAAAACTGACCTTGTTGGCCCCTGGTATCGGGTGAAAGCCGTTGGCTTCGTAGGTGTTGTTCTGGCAGACAAAATGCACCAGGTTGGCCGGTGCGGCCTCGGCGATGGTCACCAGAGAGCCCAAGTTCATGAGCAGGCTGCCGTCGCCGTCTATTACGATCACGCGTTTGTCTGGCCGACCCAGCGCCATACCCAGGCCGTGTGATGAGGCCTGGCCCATGGCGCCGGACCCCAGGTAGGTGAGGGCCCCGGGCTTGATGCTGCGCCACTCGAAGGCGGACTGGTACACCGGTATGACGATCTGGTCGGTGTGGTGGCGGGCCAGCACCGTGAGGCATTCATCGCGACGCATCATGGCGGTTTACTCCGGGCTGCGGGTGACTAGAAAAATGAACGGGCGCTTGCTGCTGCGCGCGTTGCGAAAGGCATCGGGGATGCGCTCCTCGTCACCACGCAGCGTCAGGCGCCCATGCGCGATGCCCATCGCGTCGAGCACCGGCTCGACGATGCGAACGCCGTATTTGTCAGACTGTGGCGGCGTGCGGTCCGGCTCCATGCCCTGCAGGCCGACGATGGCGCACAGGCCAAACTCGTATTCCACTGCCACTCCGCGTATGCAATTGAGCGAGTCCATCAAACCAGTCTGTTGCATCAAGAGCATGGCCGGCACACCGGCGTAGCCCAGGCCGGAGCAGATCGAGACGCCTTCGTCTTCCTTGCAGATGCGGATCAGGCGCAGCTCCGGGTCGCGCGAGATCGGCCACAGCAGATGTTCGCTGGTCACGATGTCGGGCAGGGCGACGATGGTCGAGATGCCGCTGCGCTTGATGGCCGCAATGATGTCGGCTCCGCGTACGGTCTGCCCTGAAACGGTGGACATGGCTTCAACCTTTCGACGAAGGAAACGGGTTGGGCATCGGTACCAGGCCCAGCCAGATACTCTTGACCTGCAGGAACTCGCGGATCGCGTCGATGCCATTCTCGCGCCCGTAACCGCTGTGTTTGTAGCCACCAACCGGCGACAGTGTGCTGACACTGCGGTAGGTGTTGACGTAGATGGTGCCGGCGGCAATGCGCTCCGACAGCCGGATACTGCGCGCCATGTCGGTGGTCCAGATACCTGCTGCCAGGCCAAAGGCACTATCGTTGGCCATCTGCACCGCTTCGTCTTCGGTGTGGAAGCGGCACACGGCCAGCACCGGGCCAAACACCTCTTCACGGTACAACTGCATGTCGGGCCGTACGTTGGTGAAGATGGTCGGCTCGATATACCAGCCGACACCACAGTCCGCCGGGTGCAGGGCGTGTCCACCAAGCACGCAGGTAGCGCCTTCGGCACGGGCCCGTTCGATGAACGCGAGTACCTTTTCGTGCTGCGGCCGGTTTGCAACCGGTCCCAGTTGGGTGTCAGGGTGGAACGGATCGCCGATACGCACCCCCTGCATGCCAGCTACCAGGCGCTCCACGAATCGGTCGTGGATGCTGTCATGTACCAGCAGGCGCGAGCCGGCGATGCAGGATTGGCCGAGGGCGAGGAAAATGCCCGACAACACGCCGTGCACGGCATTTTCGAAGTCTGCGTCGTCGAACACCAACTGCGGTGATTTGCCACCGAGCTCAAGGGTGACGCGTTTCAGATCGGCCGCCGCCGTAGCCGCGATGCGCTTGCCGCTGGCGTCCGAGCCGGTGAACGTGATCTTGGCCACATGGGGGTGCTCCACCAGGGGGGCACCGACCTCGTCACCCAGCCCGGTGACCACATTCACGACACCGGCAGGCAATCCAGCGGCCTGGAGCTGTGCCGCCAATTCCAGCGTTGATGCCGAGGCATGCTCGGACGGCTTGAGCACCACCGTGTTGCCGGCCGCCAGTGCGGGAGCCAGCTTCCAAACCGCCAGCATCAAGGGCGAGTTCCATGGTGTGATCGCGACCACCACGCCCAGCGGTTCATGTCGCGTGTAGTTGAAGACACCGGGCACGTCGTTCGGTATGACCGCGCCTTCGATCTTGTCGGCCAGCCCGGCGTAATAATGAAAGTACTTTGGCAGGGTGCGCAACTGGGGCAATACATCGACCAGGCGCTTGCCGTTGTCGCGCGCCTCAACCACTGCCAGGTCCTCGATATGGCTCTCCAGATAGGTCGCGACCCGCCGCAACAACTCGCCGCGTGCGCTGGCCGTCATGCTGCGCCACGCCGCCGACTCGAAGGCCGCGCGCGCGGCTGCCACGGCGCGCTCGGCGTCTGGCGCACGGCCCCTAGGAATCAAGGCCCAGGCCTCGCCATTGGCCGGGTTGACCGACTCCAGCCACTCGCCGCCGGCGGCGTCACACCAGATGCCACCGATCAGCTGACGGTAGGTGCGTAACAGTGGAGTGGCGCTGCCCGGCATATGGGCTGCCAAACGGGCGCCATCCGGATCCGGCGTGTCCGTGTAGGGGGTTTGGGGCGTTGCCACTGGCTTTGGAAAATCAGGTTTCATTGCGTTCGGCCTTACCACGAAAACCGTGTCTGTACGTGGCTCGCGCTCGCCGCGAATTATCACACAGATAACTATATGTTACTATGGTTCACTTATTGTTTTGGCGGCGGTGGGGGCCGGGTTGGGTTGGCGGTGGCTGGCCCGATGCCCTGGGCGACTGGCAACGTCGGCGCTCTAGCAAGTTTGGAGGATGCTACGTGACCGATGGCAATGCATTTGAGTTGGGTGATGTCCGTCTGCAATCCGGCGCGACCCTGCGCAACGCGCGGCTTGTCTACAAGACGCAAGGGCGTCTCAACAGCCAGGCCGACAATGCGATTCTGGTACCAACCTTTTACGGTGGACGCCATGCAGACTACGCGGGGATGATTGGTAGCGGTCACGCCCTTGATCCCGGTCGCTACTTCATCGTGGTCGTCAACATGTTCTGCAACGGGCTGTCGTCCTCGCCCTCAAATTCCCCATCTCCTTGCAACGGCCCCGACTTCCCGTCCATCACGCATTGGGACAATGTGCAGTGCCAGCACCGACTGCTGACGCAGCATCTGGGGGTGCGACAACTGGCTTTGGTCACCGGGTTCTCCATGGGTGGACAGCAGGCCAGCCACTGGGCGGCGATTTTTCCCGACATGGTGCAGAGGCTGGCGCCTTGGTGTGCGTCTGCCAAGACTGCACCGCACAACTGGGTGTTTCTCGAAGGTGTCAAGGCCGCACTGCTGGCAGATCCGGATTTCAATGGCGGCTGGTACCGCAATGCGCCACAGCGCGGCATCCGGGCCTTTGCGCGGGTTTGGGCAGGCTGGGGACCGTCGCAAGCGTTCTACCGCAACGCCCTGTACCGTGAATTGGGCCATTCGTCGCCGGACGACCACATGACCGCATTCTGGGAGGCCAACTTCCTGCAATTCGACGCCAACGACCTGCTTGGCATGCTGGACACCTGGCAGCGCTCCGATATCAGCGACAACCCGATCTACCGCGGTGACTACCCAGCCGCCTTGCGGGCCATCACGGCCAAGACCATGCTGTTGCCAGGTTCAACAGACCTGTACTTTCCAGTGGCGGACAACGAATTGCAACTGCAGTACATGCCAGACGCAGAACTGCGTCCGATTCCGTCTGACTGGGGCCACATCGCCGGTGCTCCAGGGCTGCATGCGCCAGACATGGCGTTTCTCGACGATGCGTTACTGGATCTGCTGGCGCGATGAGTAGGGCAGCGACCCTGTTTCTTGACACCTTCAGGAGCGTGCGATGAATATTTCAGAAGTGGCCCCCATTGACCGCGGACAGGTAATCCGCAAAGGCGACCTGAAGTACGCCTTCGCAGCGGTGGACAGCTTTACCGCCGAGGTCGAACATGGCGAGATTTTCGAGATCGAGACCGAACTCAACATCGGCGGTCATCTGATCCACTCGCTGGACGAAAAGTTGTGCGAGAAGGACGTCACCCTGCCGTTCGTCAATCCCGCGACGGGACCGATCAAGGTCAAGGGCGCCAAGCCGGGCGACATGATCGTGGTTCGGGTCATCCATGTCGGTGTGCACGGTCTCGGATACACGGCGCTGTGGCCGGGTATCGGCATCTTCCCGGACTGGGTGCGGCGGCGTGAATTCGGCATCCAGAACCATACCGTGCGCGTTGAGGACGGCGTCGTTCACTGGAGCGAGTCACTCAAGCTCGATGCCAAGCCCATGGTCGGCGTGATCGGTGTGGCTCCGGTCGCCGGGGGGGTGATCACCATCGACAACGGTACGCACGGCGGCAACCTGGACGTTCAGGAGGTCTGCAACGGCAGCCTGGTCAGTTTTCGGGTCTGGCACGAAGGGGCGTATCTCTACTTTGGCGATGTGCATGCCCTGCAGGGTGACGGCGAAGTCAATGGCATGGGCGCCATCGAGATCCGTGGTCATCTGCGGTGTCAGGTGTTTGTCTGTCCGGCCGCCGAGAAGCTCAATTGGCCGCGCATCGAAACGGCCACCCACATCTGCACATTGGGTTGTGCGCGGCCGCTGGAAGATGCCTTGCGCATCGCGTTCGAGGAGATGGTGTACTGGATGGAGGCGTCCTACGGATTCAAGGCCAGCGAGGCCTACATGCTGCTCGGGCAGATTGCCGAGGCACGTTGCACCCAGATGGTCAACCCCAAGTACACCTACATCTGCAAGGTCGACAAAAAATACCTACCGCGGCGTTGACACGCTGCCTGCCCAAGGAGCCGCTCGATGAGTGATTTGCTGATACCCACCATGAAGTTGTCGTATGCCGCTGCGGCGCGTATGCTCGCCGCTGCAGTAGCCCACGCGCAGAAGATGCAGGTGCCCCAATGCATCGCTGTCATGGACGCTGGTGGCCAGTTGCTGGCCTATGGCCGTACCGACGGTGCCGCAGGGCTGGCCGGCGGCCCCGCCCTGCGCAAGGCCCAGGTGGCGGCAGAGCGTCGCCACCCGTCGGGCGCACTGCCCGCCGAGTACGAACTCGGTGTTGGGCTGGCGACAGACGGGCACTACACCAACCTGACTGGCGGCTTGCCGATCGTGATCGACGGCCACCACGTTGGTGGTATCGGCGTCAGTTCAGGCTCTGGCGACGAAGACCTTGAAGTGGCTCGCGCCGGTCTGGCAGCAGTGGGAGCCAAGACAATTTTTTGAGGGTGGCTCAGCTGCGCAGCCAGGATTCAGCGTAGTACAGGAATGCGGTGGTGGTCTGGATGCCTGCCTGTTCGCGGGGCACAGGATGGCCAGGCAACCGTCTGCCATTGACCATGATCGCGGCCCGGCGCGACTCCACCAGCAGACTGAACATGGTGTGCGCACCCGTGCCTGAAAGCGCTGGCGGTAGCTCCAGCGCCGTCGGTTTTCCCAGCTCTTCATATACCAGTTCAATCGCCAGGTTGCCGCTACAGACCGTCTCGGTGACACGGTTGCCCGTCGGGTCACCGGTGGTCCTTGCATACGTCAACGGCAGATAAGCCATGGCTCCGAAGGCAGCAACTTCACCGAATACACCGAAGCGGGCGACGAAGTCCTGCATCAGGTAACGCGCCATGGGCTCGTTGTCGGTGATCACAACGTTGTGCACATCTGGGAAGGTGAGTGCGACATCGGGCTTTTCGTACAGTACCAAGGCAGTACCGCGTCCATGGGCGGACCAGGCAATTCGAAAGAACAGCGCCAGGGCGCTCCAGGGACCGTCCTCACGCTCCTTGAGCATGATGCCGGGGTTGTCACCAGTCCAGTCGAGACGGTCTGGGTTGATCGGGATGCCAATGGGCATGGTCAATGGGCTGTGTTGGGTGGGCGGGTGCTGGGTCAATCCGGCTTTATCCAGGTCTCCGAGAAGGCAAGGAAAGCGGTGCTGATGGTGCGGCCAAACATTTGACGCTGGGCAACCTGCCCATCCAGGGGCTTTCCGGCGAGCGTGATCTGCGCTGCACGTGCTTCAAGAAAAATGCTGACCATCTCGTGGGTACCGGTGGAAGACTGCTCTTTCTTGGCTTCGACCGCAAACGGTGAACTCAACTGCTCCCATGCCATTTCAGCGACGATCGTGCCACTTTGCACGACCTCTGCAAAACGCGAGTCGGTGCTGCCCACCGTTCGTGCCGCTGTCAACGGCAAGAAGCTGGCATGTGTCAGACCTGCCTTGCCACGAAAGGAGGGCATGTTTGCGACGAACCCGTCCAACAGGTACCTGGACAGGGCCTGGTTGTCGGTGATACACAGATTGCGTGATTCGGGCCAGCCGGCGGCGACGTCGGGATCTCCCAGTACGAGCATCGCGGTACCGCATCCGTGGGGGGAGAGCACCACGCGGAAGAACAGGGCCAAAGCAGTGAACGGCCCGTTGGCATGTCGCTTCAGATAGATGCCCGGGTTGTCGCCGGACCATTCGACCTGCCCTGGGTTGACAGGTACTCGGTCAGTCACGTTGCGTCCCCATGGCCATTTGCTAGCGCGTCAGGACACAGCCGTGTTCTGGCGACCAATGAACTTCGACGGCGCTGTGTGTTTCACCCACGACATGGTGCGGGCTGGTTTCCACTGTCACAGTCTGTCCACCCGCGAGTGCGATCTCGACATGGGCCAGATTGCCGGAAAAGATGCGGTTGCGGATGTGACCCTGGAGCCGGTTCAGGCCTTCTGCTGCACTGCCAGGTGGCACGATTTTCAGATGCTGCGGACGCAGGCCGGCAGTCACTTTGCCGCGAGCGTCGGGTGGCGCCTGCAGAACACGCACACGCTCGCCATCGATCTCGATCACACAGAACCCTCCCTCCCGGCCGACGGCATCGACGTTCAGAAGGTTGATCTGGCCTATGAAGTCCGCCACAAACCGGGTTTGCGGACGGTCGTAGATTTCTTCGGCGCTACCCATCTGCTCGATCAACCCATCGTTCATCACGACGATGCGGTCCGACATATGCATGGCTTCCGTTTGATCGTGCGTGACATACACCGTGGTGGTGCCCAGGCGCTGCTGGATCTGACGGATCTCGCCCTGCATGGCTTCGCGCAGTTTCAAGTCCAGTGCCCCAAGCGGCTCATCCATGAGCAACACGCGGGGTGAATAGGCCACAGCCCGCGCGACTGCAATGCGCTGCTGCTGGCCGCCGGACAGCTCCGGCGGATAACGGTGCTCAACCGTGGACAACTGCACCATGTCCAGCAGTTCCTTGACCCGTTTGCTGATCGCTGCCTTGTCGATGCGGCGTTCCGCCAGACCGAAGCCGATGTTTTCGCCGATCGTCATGTGCGGGAACAGCGCGTAGTCCTGGAACACCATGCCGATGTCGCGCTTGTTGGGTGGCATCCGGGTGACGTCCTCGTCACCCAGAAAGACCGTTCCGCTGGTAGGCAGCACAAAACCCGCGATCATCCTCAGGGTTGTCGTTTTACCGCAACCCGACGGCCCGAGCAGGGTGAGGAACTCACCCTCCCGGATGTCCAGATTGACCTTGCGAACGGCGAAGGTCTCGCCGTACTTTTTGGTTACTTTATCGAGTACGACGCGGGACATGGGTCTCCTTCAATACGCATCACGGGCCGATCAGACGGTCTATTTGCTAACTGCCCGGTTCCACTGGTCGTACCAGTTGCTGACGTTCACGCCTTGGTAGTCAATCCGAAGCATGTTCGCGACGTCGGCGGGTTCGATATTGTTCAGTGCGACAAACACCGGGTCTTCGGTACGCAAACGCTGGATGGCGCGCTTGTTCACGGGCCACACGCCACTGTTCTTGGCAAAGGCAACCTGGAACTCCTCATCCAGATAGGCGTTGACGAAGGCCATCGCAGCAGCAGAATTCTTGGTGCCTTTGACCACACCGAGCCAGCCCACCTTGATGACGCCCTTTTGCTTGTCGTTGATCCGCGGGTGGGCTGCCGCCACATTGGCGCCGGCAAACTTGATGGCGCGCAGGCACCAACCCGTGTGGGCCACTGCCGCATAGATGTCGCCGCTCTTGAAGCCCGCAACCACATCGCCACCAGCCTTCCAGAACTTCGCCCCCTTGATCGTGGCAATCGTGTCCAGCGCCGGTTTGACATTTTTGGTGTCGCCGCCAGAGGCAAAAGCCATGCCGGCAAAGTTGGCCAGACCGCCACCACCAGCAATATCGGCCAGCATCACACGCCCGGCCAGCTTCGGATTCGCAAGGTCCTTGTAGCTCGTTGGTGCCGGCAATCCGAGTTCGGCAAATTTGCCCTTGTCGTAGCAGATCACCTCCTGCGTGGTCCAGTTGCCGACCCCACTCGCATTGCGCTGCCATGCCTCCAGTTGGCTGGCGTTGGGGATCGCGTTGTAGTCGATCGGGACCACCAGGCCACCCTCGACCACCTGGTCAAACTGTGCATCCAGGATCTCGACAACATCGAACGGCGCCTCGCGGCCGCGCGCAGCAATGATCTTCGCAAGGTTGTCCTGCGGGCTGCCGATGATGAACTCGACTTTCGCGCCCATGGCTTCGATCTTGGGTGCGACAAACTTGATCAGGTCATCGCGCCATGGCCCTCCAAAGGTGGCGACCCGCAGGGTCACACCGTCGAAGGGTTTCGCCTGTGCCTGTACCGCAGTTGACCACAGGGTCGCCGACAGGGCCAGTGCGGCACCTGTCAATGACAGACCACATTTCTTGAGAAAACTTCCCATGTCATTTCCTTTCGATATCAATTCAATAGAACAGCCGGAAACGCCGACCCCGTCAGAGCCACAACAACTAACGCGAGTTACCCGAATGCACCACCGAGTCAAGCCCGATCACCTTTTGTACCAACAACAATGCAACCAGGGAGAACACGATCACAAGCGACGCCGAGGCCAGCACCGACGGATTGAAGTCTGTCTCGATGCCGAAAAACAGTTCGACCGGATAGGTCACGAATCCGGGCGCTGTCAGGAACATCGCGATCGGCACATCAGAGAAAGACACCATGAAGGCGTATAGCGCGCCAGCATGCACGCCCGGCATGATCGTAGGCAGTGTGATGCGCCGAAATGTGCTCCAGCGGCTTGCGCCCATGCTGAGTGCAGCTTCCTCCAGGCGCATGTTGAAGCGCTGCAGAACCGACACCACCGTGCCGATCACATACGGCGTGGCCACGAACAAGTGCCCCAGGTACAGGCCGACAAACGTGGCGTTGAGGTACAGGCCGGTCGCATCACCCGCAACGTAGTACAGGCGCAGGAAAGCAACGCCGGTGACAACCGCTGGAATCTGCATGGGCGCACGGAAGAAGGCCAGAAAAAACGACTTGCCGGGTAGTTTGCCGCGCACGATGGCCAGCGCGGCGGGAATGCCCAGCAGGCAAGCGCCCAACGCCACCGATAGCGCCAGGCCCAGCGACAGCCCGAGCGACTGGTAATGGCTGGACGGGATCTTCTGGTACCACTTCCACGTCAGCTCCTGCGGCGGGAACACTACACCGGAATAGGCGGTTGTGCCGTCGAACGACGACCCTATCACCACCGCCATGGGCGCAAGCAAGAAGAAGTAGGCCCAGCCGACCCAGAACACCTTGGCTACGGTGCCGAGGGAGGGCGGTTGCCAGAAGGGAATAGGCGCAGGCGTCAGCTTGTCAGGTTTCGGATTCATGCAATTACCAGCTTTGCCGCCCGCAGTCGTCGAACCAGAAAAACGGAAACGACGTTGATCAATATCACCGACACCAGCAACACCGCGGCCAGAGTCGCCCCCATGCCGTACTTCGTCTCCACGATCACGGCACGCTGAATCAGCACCGGCAGGGTGAACACCCGTCCGCCGCCGAGCAGAGATGCGGACGTGAATGCACCCATGCACATGTTGAACATCATCAATGCACCAACGATGACCCCCGGGAGACTGAGCGGCAGGATGACACGCCAGAACACCCTCGGGCGGCTGGCACCATGGACCGTCGCCGCTTCTTCCAGGGAGGTCGGAATGGTACGTACCACGCTGTACAGCAGCAAAACCGCGAAACCCATGGTGAACTGCATCAGACCGACCACCACGCCGGTGGGGTTGCCGATGATGGTGTAAGGCCGGTCCAGCAGCCCGATTGCCATCATGAGCTTGTTGAAGCCCCCATCGGCTGAAAAAATGACGATGAGGCCGTACACCTTGATCACGATGGTGACGAACGAGGAAACGACGACGCCCGCCAGCATGACCATCGCCCAGCGCGAGCGCATGCGGGCAATCACGTAGGCCACAGGGAAGCTCATCAGCAGGGTGCACACGGTCGCGATGGCAGACACCTTGACTGTCAGCCAGAGCGAGCGCAGGTAGAACTCGTCCGTGAACAAGGTCTGGTAGTTGCCCCAACCCATGGCCTTGGAGAGATTGCCCAAGCCCATGTCTGCCGACAGGCTGCCGCGCAGAAAGGTCAATTGCGACGCCGCCAGCAAGGCAAAGCTCACCACGAACGACGGAACCAGCAGGTATTCCCAACGTGTGTTCATGGCCGTCTCGACACCAAGACCTAACCGGCCGCGAAGCGCGGGTCCTGCTTGAGGGCGCGCAGTCCGCTTTCGATGTACTCGCGGCGGCTTGCACCGCCCATTGCGTCGCCCTGGCGCACCACGTCCATCACGGCGTGGGTCAGGGTTTTCATCAGCGCTTCGTCTTCAGCCTGGGGGCGTTCGCGAAACGGCATGACGGTGTCCTGCACGTAAGTGGCGACCTCACCCTCGCGGAAATCAAGCCGCGGCAGACCGTTGCCTTCGAGAACATTCTGGATGCCCCGTCGGATATTGCGTCGCAGAATCGCCACGCCTTGATCGAAGGTGCCCAGGTTCTCTGCCTTGTGCGTGGCCATAGGGCCAATCGACACTTGCGCTTCGTAGTCGCTCGGGTCACGCTGCATCACATCGTACGAGCGCAGTTCGGTCTGGCCGTCAAAGTCGACCGACTGCAGGCCGACGAGTTCGCGTTTCCCTTTGCCTTTGGGGTCGATTGCCTGGCCGAAACTGCGGTAGGCAATGATCATGCAGTGGGTGTCATCGATTGCAACCGTCCACTTGGTGATGCTGGCACGCTTGAAGAATTTTTCTTCCTCGGCGTCTTCCCAGAATGCACCCACCTGGCTGAAATTGGGATAGCTGGTCTCCTGAGTGCGAACCCATATCATGTTTTTCCATCGATAGGTCAGCGTGGCATAGACGCGGGCCGGTGTTTCGTGGAACTCCATCATGGGCATGATCTGCCAAGCAGCTTCGAACTGGAACCTGTTCAGCCTGGAGTGCAGGAAGACGGTGTGCACCGGATCCATGGTGTTCTCGCACACCTGCAGCCAGTTGCAGGGGTAGACGATCTTGTAGGGCACCAACTCGGTGCCGGGCAGGTCGTTGATGGTGTCGTACAGCGGGAACTCCGGCACATCGTTCGCGGGCCCCATGTAGGCGAACAGCAGGCCATGCCATTCGATGACCGGGTATGCACCATGGCAGGTCCGGTCCTTGATCTTGGAGCCGGCCGGTTCACCGGGTGTCTCCAGAATGGTGCCGTCCACGGCGTAGTGCCAGCCGTGGTAGCAGCATCGAATTCCATGCTCTGCGATGAAGCCGAACTCCAGTGAGGTGTTGCGGTGGCTGCAGTGCAAGTGCAGCAGGCCATAGTCGCCCGACAGGTCGCGGAACGCCACCAGGTCTTCACCCAGGATGCGCAGGCGCACCGGCACACCCTTGCCCAATTCCTCGGTCATGCAGACAGGTTGCCAGAAGCGGCGCAGGTACTCGCCGCAGGGTTTTCCGGGGCCGACCTGCATGAAGGTCGGGTCTGCCTCTGGGCGCAGGTGCTTTTCGTGCCCGATGTAGCGCCCGCGCGGCGGCATGATGATTCTCTGGCTGTTGCTGCCCATGGGACTTGGCTCCTGGTCGTCGACACCGATTGCGTTGCAATTCCCGTGCCATGAAGGCCGTTTGGATTTCCTGGCAATTTACCTTCAAGAATCATAGTTAACTTACAGGCACTTGGCAACAAGCTATCATCCAGCCGTCGTTTTGTCACCAGCCGTGGCTGACGCAGGCAAGGAGAATTCATGAAGCGAGCCACACTCATCACTGGTGCCAGCAAGGGAATCGGTCTGGCCTGCGCGAGCCTGTTGGCCGAGCGTGGCCATACCGTGGTGGGGCTGGCACGGAATGCGACCGAGAGCCGCTTTCCCGGCGAATTGCACCTCGTGGATCTGGCCGACCGGCACGCTCTGGCGGCGGCGCTGGTCGAGCTGACCGACCGCTACCAGTTCAACGGTCTCGTCAACAACGTGGGCTATGTGACCCCTCAGTTGCTGGAAGTTGTCGACCTCGCAGCCTACGACCGGACCTTCGAAGTCAATGCCACCAGCGCCATGCTGTGCGCGCAGGCACTGTTGCCCGGCATGCAGGCACAGCAGTTCGGCCGCATCGTCAACATTGCCAGCGAAGTGGTGCTGGGAATGACCAAGCGAACAGCCTATGCCGCCGCCAAGGCTGTGCTGATGAGTTTTACCCGCACCTGGGCCCTCGAACTCGCCGGCCATGGCATCACGGTGAACAGTATTTCCCCGGGCCCGGTCGACACCGAGTTCTTCGCCGCCAACAACCCAAGCGGCAGTGCCATCCGCCAAAGCAAGGTGGACCGCATCCCGCGCGGGCGTATCGGCCTGCCATCGGATATCTCCAACGCGGTCGGCTTTTTCATGCTCGCCGAAAGCGAGTTTGTCACCGGTCAGAACCTGTACGTGTGCGGCGGCTCCAGCCTGGGCAGCAGCAGCTTCCTGTAGGCGAATGATCACCTTGTCCAACCTCTCCTGACTTCTGTCCGCCATGCTGCTACGCGTCAACACGATCACCAACGAGACCGATTCCATCAAGACCTTCGAGTTGGTCGATCCCGAAGGCCTTGACTTGCCGGTTTTCAGCGCTGGTAGTCATGTGGATGTTACCCTGCCCGATGGCCAGTTGCGCCAATATTCCCTGTGCAATTCGCCGGCCGAACGTCAACGGTATCTGCTGGGCGTCTTGCGGGAGACGAGCGGGCGTGGTGGCTCCAGGCAGATGCATGACCGCTTGGTGACAGGAGACCTGTTGCAGGTATCCATGCCGAGAAACAACTTTCCGCTGGACGAGTCTGCGTCACGTCACCTGCTGATCGCTGGTGGTATCGGGGTGACGCCATTGATGGCCATGGTCCACAGGCTGCAGGTGTTGAACGCTGATTTCGCCTTGCACTACTGCACCCGTGACGCAGCCCAAACCGCCTTCTGCGGGCTGTTGGCGGCGGATGATGTTGCCCCGCATGTGCGCTTCCACCATGACGGTGGTGTGCCAGGAAGGGGCCTCGACGTGGCGGCGCTGCTGTCCAACGTGGCCCCCGGCACCCATGTGTATTGTTGTGGGCCAGCCGGCCTCATGGCTGCCGTGAAGGCGGCGAGTGCCCATTGGCCCACCAGTCAGGTCCACTTCGAGCACTTTTCGGCGCCGGTGGCATCGGCAGCGGCCAGCGGCAGTACCGCCTTCGAGGTCGAGATTGCCTCGACTGGTGCCGTCTACCCGGTGCCGCCGGACCGCTCCATCCTGTCCGTTCTTCTGGATCAGGGGGTGCTGGTTGACAGTTCCTGTGAAGCGGGGGTGTGCGGCACCTGCACGACACGGTATCTCTCGGGCCAGCCGGATCACCGTGACTTTGTGCTGTCTGAGGCTGAGCAGCGGGAACACGTCATGGTGTGCGTTTCGCGCTCCAGATCCCCGCGGCTGAAGCTGGACCTTTGATCGTCGCGGGCAGTCTTGCGCCGCTGGCACTGCTGCCGCGTCAGCCCCAAGCCGCAGGCCGGCGCAGGTGAAAGTCGGTCATCTGCTGATAGGCCCGACCCAATGCAAACAGGTCGGCTTCCTGGTTCGGTCGGCCCACCAGTTGCAGGCCCACGGGCAGGCCATCGACGAATCCGCAGGGCAGCGACAGGGCAGGCAGGCCGAGGTAGTTGACGAACCGGCAGGCGCGGCCGCTTTCCGCAAAGAAGGCCACGATGTCTGTTGCAGAGGCCTGGGATACATCCTGCGCGCTCGGCGCTGTCGACATCGTGACCGGCAGCAGCAACACATCTGCACCGGCGAATACCTCGCCCATAAAGTATTCAAGAACGGCGGCGCGGACGGCGAGGGCGCGGGAGGCAAGGGACGGGTCCAGGAACAAGCCAGCCTCTATTGCGCTCCTCGCGGCCAGGGACAGGCTGCCGGGTCGGGTTCGGAGAACCTCACGGTGGATGCCTGCACCTTCGAACTTCACCACTGTCTGGTGCAGCCCGGTCATGAGATCGAGATCGGGCAGGTGTACCCTGCGCAGTCCTGATGCAGCGCGGCCCAAAATGCCGACAGCATCCTCGAGGCAACCCATGACGGCGGGTTTCGCGACATCCGAGAATTGCTCCAGGGCAATGCCAATGCGCAGCATCGCTGACTGTGCCAAGGCGTGATCTGGCTCTGGCAGCCCACCGGCACTCCCCGTCGGCCCACCCGCAATGATGGAAAGCAATGTCTGGCAGTCCTCGACACTGCGTCCCATGGGCGAAATGCTGTCGAACGGAGGTGCCCGGGGAAACACCCCTTCCAGGCTGACCAGTCCATAACTGGGTTTGATGGCGGTCACCCCACAGTAGGCAGCTGGCACGCGTGCGGAGCCACCGGTATCCGAGCCCAGGGTGGCAGGGACCAGTCCGGCCGCTACCGCAGCTGCGCTGCCGGACGACGAGCCGCCAGTGATTCGCTCCAGATCCCAGGGGTTGCAGCAGCGTCCAAAATGGGCATTCATGCCGGTGCCGCCAGCGGCGAACTCATCCAGGTTCAAGGTGCCCAGCACAACGGCTCCGGCTTGATGGAGCCGTGTGATGACAGCCGCGTCGGAACCGGCAGGCTGAGGGTATGCGGTGGAGCCTGCCGTCGTGGGCTTGCCGGCCCTCTGGAACAGATCCTTCACGGCCAATGGCACACCGTGCAGCGGCCCCATGGGCTGGCCACTCCGGGCAATGGCATCCAGTTGCTCCGCTCGTCGCATCGCGGCTTCGCCTTCGACAGCAATGAAGGAGCGAAGTGCGCCGTCGTGCAACGCAATACGGTCCAGGCATCGACTGCTGGCCTGCACCGCGCTCAGTTGGCCGTTGCGCAGCGCAGTGGCGAGTTCACCCAGTTGCCAATGGTTGGTTGCGTTCATGGGGCCCGCGACCCGTTCATCGGTGCTGCAAAAAGGGCGGCGAACCGTGTCGCTTCGCCGGGGCCGAATCGCCGAGTTGCCAGATCGCAAGCCTCGCGCAGGCGGCTGCATTCGTCTGCGATCTGCCCAGCCCGCCTGGCGTCGATGATCAGCAGGGGATAGTCCCGGGCCTGCGCAAGGATCCGTGTCGTTTCGTCGTTCATGCGTGTGCTCCCGGGTTTGCAGTTGCAATGGTCCTGGTCCAGTTGCCGCGCGTTGGCAAGTTCTGCTGCAAAACAGGTTGCTGGGAGCATCGGCTTGAGGCATGATATCGTATAGGCAATAACAATTCCCCCCATGAAACTTCCGGTTCGAGCGGAAGCCGCTGCCAACCCACCCTCAATGAGGCCTTCATGAACGTTGCAGACGCCCGAAAATTTCTCAAGAAAAACAACATCCAGTTTGTGCTGGCCCAATTCGTGGACATCCACGGCTCGGCCAAGGCAAAGTGTGTGCCGGTCGGGCATTTCGAGGAATTGCTGACCACCGGGGCCGGTTTTGCCGGTTTTGCCATCTGGGGGCTGGGCATGGGGCCGCACGGGCCCGAGTACACGGCCGTAGGGGATCTGTCCACGCTCACGCTGCTGCCCTGGATGCCTGGTTATGCCCGCATTGCCTGCAATGGCCATGTGCTTGGCAAGCCTTACGAGTACTGCCCGCGGGTTGCCTTGCGCGCCCAGGTGGACAAGCTGAGTGCCTTGGGGCTGACCATGTTTACCGGCATCGAGCCCGAGTTCATGTTGCTCGATCGCAAGGCCGATGGCTCGTTGGCGCCGTTCGACAGCACCGACACGCTGGACAAGCCCTGTTACGACTACAAGGGGCTTGCGCGGCGCAGCGACTACCTGGGCAAGCTCGTCACCGCTCTGCAGGGGGCAGGCCTCGACGTCTACCAGATCGACCACGAGGACGCGAACGGCCAGTTCGAGGTGAATTTCGCGTACCGCGACTGCATCACATCGGCAGACAACTACACCCTGTTCAAGATGGCGGCGACCGAGATCGCCCACTCCATGGGCATGGTCTGCACTTTCATGCCCAAGCCCTTTTCAAACCGTGCCGGAACCGGCTCGCATTTTCACATCTCGGTCGGGGACGCTGGCACCAAGAACCTGTTTCTTGACGACAAGGACAAACAGGGCATGGGATTGTCCAAGACCGGCTACCATTTCCTGGCCGGTATCCTGGCCCATGCGCGCGGATTGACCGCTCTGGCGGCACCCTCGGTGAATTCCTACAAGCGGCTGGTGGTCGGGCGCTCGCTGTCCGGTGCAACCTGGGCGCCGGCCTACATAACCTACGGCGACAACAACCGGACCGCCATGGTGCGGGTGCCGTACGGTCGCCTTGAACTGCGTCTTCCCGACGGCTCCTGCAACCCGTACCTGGCAACAGCCGGGATCATCGCCGCCGGACTGGACGGCATCAAGCGCAAGCTCGATCCGGGTCCGGCCAACAACACCAATCTGTACGAGCTCTCACCCGAGCAGGTGGCCGCACAGGGCATAGGCATACTGCCGCAAAATCTCAACGACGCCATCGACGCGTTTGCGGCCGATGCAGTGCTTCGCGATGCAGTGGGGCAAAACCTGGCCAACGAGTTCATTCGCCTCAAACGCATGGAGTGGGTCGAGTACTCGCGCCATGTGTCGGCCTGGGAAACCAACAGATACCTCGAATTTTTCTGATAGGACGAACCAGTATGTGTGGAATAGTTGGATTGCTCGTCAAGAAGCCTGAGTTGCGAGAGCAATTGGGCACATTGATGATGCCGATCTTGATTGGCATGACCGAGCGCGGGCCTGAATCGGCCGGCATGGCAGTGTTCACTGCCGCGGTGCCCGGGGGGCGACGCAAGTTCAGCCTGTACAGCGGTACGGCCAGCGCGCCGTGGAACCAGTTCGAAGCTGCCGCCGTGCGCGAACTGGGGGCTGGGTCCACGGTGCAGGCACGCGCCAACCATGCGGTGCTGGAAACAGCCGCTGCCCCCGACACGGTGCGTTCGTGGGTGCAGGCCAACTACCCAGGCTACCATGTGCTGTCGGTGGGACAGTCGATCGACCTCTACAAGGACACCGGTTCCCCGGCCGAGGTCGCAGCGCGCTACCATTTTCCAGAGCTGACCGGTTCGCATCTGGTGGGCCATACGCGCATGGCAACCGAGACTGCAGTCACCCCTGCACGTGCCCATCCGTTCACTGCGGGGGAGGACTTTTGCCTCGTGCACAACGGTTCTCTGTCCAATCCCTACAGCGTCAGACGCAAACTCGAGCCCATGGGCATCAAGTTCGAGACCGACAACGACACTGAGGCTGCCTGCAGATTCCTGGAGTGGCGCATGCGCGAAGGCGACGGCCTGGAGACAGCGCTCGAAAAGGGCTTCGACGAACTCGATGGCTTCTATACCTTTCTGATGGGTACCAAGGATGAGTTGGCCCTGGTGCGTGACGCCTTTTCCTGCAAGCCGGCGGTCGTGGCCGAGACCGACGACTATGTCGCAATTTCTTCCGAGTTCCGGTCCCTGGCCAAGCTGCCAGGTGTCAAGAACGCCCATATCTTCGAGCCCAAGCCGGAGCAGATCTACCTATGGCGAGCGTGAATTTCGATCTCGCCCAGCAGCCGCTGCGCGCTCTGAACCAATACCTGCACGGCGTTCTGCCAGCAGGGCCGCTGACGGTTGCGGTGCACAACCCGGACGGCGCGCACAGCATCGCGGTGGGTGTAAACGCGCCAGTGGATATCGACATCCACGGCCATGCGGGTTACTACGCTGCTGGAATGAACCAGCAGGCGCGTGTGACGGTGCATGGAAATGCCGGTCCGGCAGTGGCTGAGAACATGATGTCCGGACGCGTTCACGTGAAAGGCTTTGCCTCTGTGGCGGCTGGAGCGTCAGGGCAAGGAGGGCTGTTGGTCATCGACGGCGATGCGTCCTTGCGCTGTGGCATATCCATGAAGGGTATCGATATCGTCGTTGCCGGCAGTGTCGGAGATTTCTCTGCCTTCATGGCGCAGGAGGGGCGGCTGGTCGTGTGCGGTGACGCCGGCGATGCGCTCGGCGATTCGCTCTACGAGGCTGTCATTTATGTGCGCGGCCATATCAAGTCGCTGGGTGCCGATGCCCACGAAGAGCCCATGGCAGAGGCAGACCACGCGGCAGTTGCCGATTTGCTTGCGCAGGCCGGGTTGTCCCATGACCCCAAGGAGTTCCGCAGGGTGGCGTCGATGCGCACCTTGTACCACTGGAACGCAGACGCCAACCAGGAGTATTGATGGATCACCCCGTTCGTTTTGTCCAGAGCCCGCAGGGTGCGGAGAGTTGGGGCTACGGCCGCAGCACCATCGAGTACATCCGGCACGCTGCAGCGCATGGTTTGTACGAGATCCGTGGTCTCGGCGCCAAACGGCAACTGCCGCATTTCGATGACTTGTTGTTTCTGGCGGCATCGCTTTCGCGTTATCCGCTGGAGGGTTATCGGGAGCGTTGCGATACCAAGACCATCCTTGGCAGCCGGTTTGCCAAGAAACCGATCGAGCTGGCGATACCCATCACCATCGCCGGGATGAGTTTTGGTTCGCTGTCGGCCAACGTCAAGCAGGCTTTGGGCATGGCCGCCACCGAGGTGGGCACGTCGACAACCACCGGCGACGGCGGCATGACCAATGAAGAGAGGCAGTCGTCCAAACAACTGGTCTACCAATGCCTGCCCTCGCGCTACGGCTTCAACCCGAACGACTTGCGCCGCGCCGACGCCATCGAGATCGTGATCGGACAGGGCGCCAAGCCGGGCGGGGGGGGCATGTTGCTGGGCCAGAAGGTCAATCCGCGTGTGGCACGCATGCGCCACTTGCCCGAGGGTGTCGACCAGCGTTCGGCCAGCCGGCACCCGGACTGGACCGGCCCCGATGACCTGGTGATCAAGATCCAGGAATTGCGCGAGATTACCGACTGGGAGAAACCCATTTACGTGAAGGTTGGAGCCACCCGGACTTTCAACGATGTGAAACTGGCAGCGATCGCAGGCGCCGATGTGGTCGTCGTGGACGGCATGCAGGGTGGAACAGCGGCAACTCAGACCGTGTTCATTGAAAACGTCGGGATTCCCACGTTGGCCGCAGTACGTCAGGCGGTGGAGGCGCTGGAAGAACTGAATCTGCGCGGTGTGGTGCAGCTCGTGGTGTCGGGCGGCATACGCACCGGTGCCGATGTCGCAAAGGCGCTGGCCATGGGGGCCGACGCCGTGTCGATCGGCCAGGGCATGCTGATGGCGCTGGGTTGCAATGGCGAGACCTACAGCCACAATGGCAAGGATTTCTCTGCTGTCGACGACTATGCCAAGCTGGGTACGGCACCGGGGCAGTGTCACCATTGCCACACTGGCAGGTGCCCGGTGGGTGTCACGACACAAGATGCTGTACTGGAGCAGCGGCTGGAGCCTGCTGTTGGTGCCAGGCGTGTGCGTAACTACCTCAAGACCATGAACATGGAACTGACTACCATCGCGCGGGCCTGCGGCAAACAGAATGTGCACCACCTGGAGCGCGAAGATTTGGTAGCACTGACTGTCGAGGCGGCGGCCATGGCGGGTGTGCCGCTGGCAGGGACGGACTGGATTCCCGGGCGCGGACGCGACAGCTTCTGATTTGTCCCGCGCCTGCGGGACTTTTCAGAGAAGGCAGCGATGCAGGGCCCTTTCATGGGGGGTAAGATTGCCGCTCAAAAGCAATCGGGGCAACACGATCACCATGGCCGAAATTAAACAAGCTTCTGAACACGCTCCCCGTGACCTGGAGCGTCATATCGGGCAGACTGTGCGCAAGCTGCGACTGCAGCAGAACCTGACGATTGCCGAGATCGCCCGCAAGGCCAGCATCAGCAGCGGCATGCTCAGCAAAATCGAAAACGGCCAAACCTCGGCGAGCCTCGATTCATTGGCGGGCCTGGCGGACGCGTTGGGCTCGACCCTGGCCAGTATTTTTGCCGGCTATTCAAGTGATGAGGGCGGCGCGCAACACGTCAAGGCGGGGCAGGGCCCGGAAGTGGTGCGCCGTGGCACCAAACGCGGACACACCTACCAGCTGTTGTCCATCGAGCGCGGACCACGCCGGGTTTTCGAACCCTTTCTGGTGACCTTGAACGATGAGAGTGAAATATTCCCCAGTTTCCAGCACCCGGGCATCGAGTTCATTTACATCCTGCAAGGCAAACTGAGTTACCGCCACGGAAAGAAGAACTACATGCTCAGTGCGGGCGATTCCCTGACGTTTCGGGGCAGCGTTCCGCATGGGCCCGAGAAACTGCTCAAGCTGCCAATCAAGATGCTTTCCACCATCATTTATGACGACGAGATGGCGCGCCTGGTGATATGAATCGATGAACGGCGTCCTGCCGCTCAGCACACTTACTGCGCGTCTGGCAGTACCTCGTAGCCGTATTGCGCCGCGCTGGAACAGATCGCAGCCCATACATCCTCCGCAAAGCTGCGAGCCACATAGACAGTGAAGTCGCCATCGGCCTGACGGTGGTACAGGGCTGCGACATGTCCAAAGTGGCTTTGGGCGCAGCTGTCCGGGGCAAACGCGCTGTGGTGCAGATCAAGTGGACATCCGCTGGCAAGGAGGTCGATGGCCCTGGGGCCGCGCACGGTCCAACCGACGCGCGAAGCCGATACATCGAACAGCGCGCCACCCGCCGCATTGAGCAGGTCGCGGCAGTCCGAAAACGAAGGCTCCACATCCGTATCTGCATGCATGTGCGGGTTCAAACCGAGCATCAGCCATGACCTCGGCCCGATCCACAGAAGGCGGTGCGCTGCAGAGGTAATGACGCGGTGCGAGGTCGGCAGCGCCCCGACGCCCCACAGTTTCATGACCTGCGCCGCGAAGGCCGGGTTGTCCGCTGCGCCCTGCAGGTTCCACACGCGCCCGGACGCGACGCGCTGCAGCGACAACTGTGCTGGCCCGGCGAGGCCATACTGCCCCGGTTGCATTGAACGCTGGGGTATGGTGTCAGACACGCAGGCGCTCCCCGTCCGGGTCGATGAAGCAGGGCGGGCCGACTTTCACCCGGACTTTCGCGTTGGCAAGAGGCGAGACCGCCCAAAGGGTCTGGCCGTGGCGTTGGCGGCCTGCTGCGAGCAGTGCCAGTGCCAGCCAGGCGTTCAGGTTCGGGCTCCAGCACCAGGCAGTGACATGACCGATCATCGGGTGGGGCAGTGTGCCATCGCGGTTTTCCACCAGCTTGGCTGCACGCGGCATTTCCGAGCCATCCAGCGCGGTGAGACCCACCAATTGCCATCGGTCCGGCCGGACGAGATCGGCGCGGTTCAGCAGGGGTTTGCCTATGCACCACTTCGCCGCCGTGACCAGTTTTCCCATTCCCAGATCATCGGCCGTGGTACGGCCGTCTGCCTCCGCTCCGACCACCACGTGTCCCTTTTCGATCCGCAGCGTGCTCATGGCCTCGGTGCCATAGGGCATGATTCCAAGCGGCTCCCCCGCGCTGATGATCGCTTTCCACATCGCCAAGCCGTCACCCGCAGGCACGTGGACTTCGTACGCGCTTTCACCCGAGTAGCTCATCCGGAACAGACGCGCTGGAATGGTGCCGCCGGCAGCACGCAATCGGCACTCGGCCACAGCCAGAAACGGAAACGCGGCGTTGCCAAGGTCGATGTCCAGCAGGGTGGACAGCAAGGCGCGTGCATTGGGCCCGGATACTGCGGCGGCGGCCCACTGTTCGGTAACCGAGGTGGCAAACACCTCGAGTTCGGGCCAGTCGTTCTGCAGCAGCAACTCGATGTTCTGCATCACCTTGACCGCGTTGACCGTGGTCGTGGTCATCAGGTAGTGCCGTTCGGCCAGGCGCGACGTGGTGCCGTCGTCGAGCACGATACCGTCTTCGCGCAGCATCAGCCCATACCGGCAGCGACCAACCGCCAGGGTATCCCAGCGGTTGCAGTAAATGCGATTCAGGAACTCGGCGACATCGCGCCCCTGCAACTCGATCTTGCCCAGCGTCGACACATCCACCACTCCGACGTGGGTCCGCACATTGAGGGCTTCGCGGTTCGCGGCTTCGAACTCCGACTCGCCGGCACGCGGATAGGAATGTGGCCGGCGCCACAAGCCGCCATTGACCATGCGTGCGCCATGCTGTACGTGCCAGTCGTGCATGGCAGTCTGGCGCACCGGCTCGATATTGAGCCCGGTGGCGTGTCCTGGAAAAACGCCCATCGTGACAGGCGTATAGGGCGCACGAAATGTGGTGGTGCCAACGGCCGGAATTTCCTTGCCCAGTTGCTGCGCGAGCAACGCCAGCCCAACCACGTTGCTGGTCTTGCCCTGGTCGGTGCCCATGCCCAGTGTGGTGTAGCGTTTGGTGTGCTCGACCGAATGGTAGCCTTCTCGCGCAGCCAGTGCCACATCGTTGACCGTGACGTCGTTCTGGAAATCCACGAAACGCTTGGCCCGGGGATTGGAGGCCGCAACCTCCCAGAGCGGCCGCAGAGGACCGGCTGCGACGGCGCGGGCGACTGGGGCCTTCGCATTTGTGTCGCCTTTCAGGCCGGAGCGCCGTGATGCCGCCAATCCTTGCGCGTGCCCATCCGCCAGTACCGAATCCAGGGCAAAGCAACCCCTGGCTGCTCCTGCCGGGAAAATCATTGCCACCGCCGGCTCCGGCACAAACGCTGCCAGATCTGCATCGAACCGCAATTTGCCGCGGGCCTGCGAGAACAGGTGTACCGCCGGGTTCCAGCCACCCGACATGCAGACCAAGTCACAGGGGACGCGGCGCCGGCCTCCGCCGACAACAGCGATATCGACGGCACGAACATGGTTGCGCCCATGCGCGAGTGTGACAACACTGCCGGCGTTGATCGTCAGGCCGGCAGCACGTGCCCGGTCAACAAGGCCGCCGGTCAGTTCAGGCTCGGCCCTTGCGTCCACAACTTGCACTGCTACACCAGCCTGCAGCAAGGCCAAAGCGCAGCCATAGGCCGAGTCGTTGTTGGTGAACACCACTGCATTGGTGCCCGGTCGGACTGCAAACCGCTGCACATAAGTCTGCACTGCACCCGCCAGCATCGTGCCTGGCAGGTCGTTATTGGCAAAGGCGATCGGCCGCTCGTGGGCTCCGCTGGCCAGGACCATCGATTTGGCGCGCACTTTCCACAGTCGTTGGCTCGGCTGGTGTGCCACGGGCGCGTCTGGTCGATCGCCTGCACGTTCTGCCAGACCGATCAGGTTGTCGTCGTACACGCCGAAGGCAGTCGTGCAGTCCAGGAGTGTGACGTGCGGGTTGGCCCGCAATTCTGCAACCGTTCGCGTGATCCAGGTGTCGGCGGGGACGCCGTCGATCAGTTCATCGCCGCCGAGCAGGCTACCACCCATGCGACTGTCCTCGGTGCAGACGATGGTGCGTGCCCCACTGCCAGCCGCGGCACGCGCGGCAGCCAGCCCGGCGGGCCCAGCACCCACCACCAGCACATCGCAGTGGGCGAAGCGGTGTTCATAGTGGTCCGGGTCCGGCAGGGTTGCCGTGCGGCCCATGCCGGCGGCGCGGCGTATGAGATGCTCGTAGCGCAGCCACCACGCGGGTCCGGGGGGCCACATGAAGGTTTTGTAGTAGAACCCGGCCGGAAACAGAAAAGACAGGCTGTTGTTGATCGCACCCACATCGAACTTGACCGATGGCCAACAATTCTGGCTGCTGGCCCGCAGGCCATCAAACAGTGCGACCTGGGTCGATCGCGCATTGGGCTCGGTGCGTGCGCCGATGGACAACTGCACCAGCGCGTTGGGCTCCTCCGCCCCTGCGCTGAGGATGCCACGCGGCCTGTGGTACTTGAAACTGCGGCCGACAAGGTGAACTCCGTTGGCAAGCAAAGCCGACGCCAGTGTGTCGCCGGCGTAGCCCTGGTAAGCGACGCCGTCATAGTTGAAGTGGAGGGCGCGTGCGCGATCCACCAAGCCACCAGACGGGACGCGACAGGGTTGGCTCATGCTTGTGTACCTTGAACCGGAAAGGGCTGGTGCAGAGGTGCACTGGCGGCAATCTCATGGTTGCGTGTGTCGCGGCGCAGCTTGAACCAGCTGCGGCATCCGGCGCTGTGCAGCCACAGCTCTTCGTGCCAGCCGCTGGGGTTGTCGCGCAGGTAGACGAACGCGAACCACTCGGCCTGCGGCGCGTCAGGTGCCGGCCGTTTGACCGACGCGTCACCACCGTAGGTAAACTCAGTCTGATTGCGTGGCCCGCAGCAGGGGCAGGGAATGAGCATCATGATGTCGGCACCTGATCAGTGGGCCCAGGCAGTGGGGCCGGCGCCTTTTTCGTCCAGCAGCGCGCCCTGCGCAAAACGCTCCAGTGAAAACGCCGCGTTGAGCTCGTGCGGCGCACCGGTTGCCATGGTGTGGGCGTGCAGCCAGCCCGATGCCGGCGTCGCCTTGAATCCACCGTAACACCAGCCGCCGGTCATGGTCAGCCCCTTGACCGGCAAGGTGCCGATGATCGGGCTGCCGTCCAGGGTCATGTCCATGATGCCGCCCCAGGTGCGCATCAGCTTGAGCCGGCCGAAATCCGGAAAGAGGGTCAGGCAGGCCGCCAGCACATGCTCGACGATGGGCAGGTTCCCGCGCTGGGCGAATGAGTTGCAGAAATCCAGGTCGCCGCCCATCACCAGCTCCCCCTTGTCGGACTGGCTGATGTAGAAGTGCACGGCGCCAGAAGTCACTACGGTGTCGAGCACTGGCTTGACCGGCTCGGAAACCATGGCCTGCAGCGCATGCGACTCGATGGGTAGTCGAATGCCGGCCATGGCTGCCAACTGGCTGGAATGGCCAGCCACGGCCAGTCCGACCCGGGGCGTGGCGATGAAGCCGTGGTTTGTCTCCACACCGGTGATGGCACCATCCGCCATGCGCAGGCCCGTCACTTCGCACTGCTGAATGATGTCGACACCTCGCGCATCAGCGGCCCGGGCGTACCCCCAGGCGACTGCATCATGGCGTACCGTGCCGCCACGCGGCTGCAGCAGGCCCCCGTGAATCGGGAAACGCGCCTGTGGCGAACAGTCCAGGTTGGGTATCCAGCGCGCGACTTCGTCGCGCGACATCCACTGCGCATCGATGCCATTCAGACGCATCGCGTTACCGCGGCGCATTGCTGCATCAACCTCGGCCGGCGAATGCGTCAGGTTGAGCACCCCACGGGCGCTGTACATCACATTGAAGTTCAGGTCCTGAGACAGACCTTCCCACAGCTTGAGTGCAAATTCATAGAAGTGCGCGTTGGCGTCAAGATGGTAGTTGGAGCGCACGATGGTGGTGTTGCGTCCTGTATTGCCGCCACCCAGCCAACCTTTCTCCAGCACGGCCACGTTGGTCATGCCGTGTTCCTTGGCCAGGTAGTACGCTGTTGCAAGCCCGTGACCGCCGCCGCCAATCACCACCGCGTCATAGGCAGCTTTGGGCTTGGGGCTTCGCCATGCACGCTGCCATTGCTCGTGGCGACTGAGTGCGTTGCTGGCCAGTGAAAAAATCGAGTACTTCAAGGGATGACGCTTCGAGACACTGTTACTTTGTCACAGGCGGCATACCTGCGCATCTGGATTTTAACCACAGATAAACTAGTTGTCTTGTCAGGAATCATCGGGGGCCCTCTATTCCTGCTCGAACGGGGTCGGGAAAGGTCCGAAAACACCGCATATCCGGGGGGAGGGGCTGAGGCATGGCCCCTCCCGATTCTGATTGTTGTGCGGTATCACGAATGCAACGCATCCTGGAGAATCATGTCCGCTGCCTTCTCGGCAATCATGATGGTTGGAAGGTTGGTATTGCCCGAGACCAGGGTGGGCATGACCGAAGCATCAACCACGCGCAAGTGTGTCACTCCGTGCACGCGCAGCTTCGGGTCTACCACCGTAGTCGCATCGCTGCCCATGCGGCAGGTGCCTACCGGGTGGTAACCTGAACTGCCATGTTCGCGAGCGGCCGCCAACAAGTCCGAGTCGTCGCGCGCGTTTGTTCCGGGTTGCAGCTCGTTCTCCACATACGGTGCCAATCCCGGGGCGGCGGCAAGGGTCCGCGTCAGACGGGCACCGGCGATCATCATTTGCTGGTCGTGTCCGGTGCTCAGATAGTTGGGTTGCATCATGGGAGGTGCCAACGGATCGGCCGAGCGCAAGCGCACGAAGCCGCGGCTGGTGGGGCGCAACGGGTAATACAAAAGTGTGAAGCCAGGAAACGGATGCACCCGCGCGCCACGGGCGGGCGAGCTCACCATCGACAAAGTGATCTGGGTGTCGACGCTGCACGAAGCAGGTGACGCTTTGGCCGTCAGTCCGGCAAGAAATGCTCCGCTGGCAAGGGGCCCGCGGCGTCGCGCCACGTAGTCGAGGCCGCTTAGCGCCCGGGCCCAAGGCGTATTCAGCCGATCGTTGCCGGTTACCCTCTTGGTGCAGCGGTACAAAAAGCGAAGACAAAGATGGTCCTGAAGGTTTTCACCCACGCCCGACAAGGGATGGCGCACGGGGATGCCGTGCTCCTGCAGCAGCTCGGGCGGCCCAATGCCGGACAGCTGCAGCAGCTGCGGTGACTGCAGCGCACCGGCGCACAACAGGACCTCGCGCTGCGCGCGCACGCTGTGTATTTCTCCGTTTATCAGGCACTTCAGCCCGTTCGCCCGCAGGCCGTCGAAATTGACGGCGCAGACGTGGGCGCCGGTAATCACCCGCAAATTTGGCCGGGAGCGGGCCGGCCGCAAATAGGCGACCGCTGCAGAGCAGCGCAAGCCGTTGCGCACCGTGAGTTGCAGTGCGCCGGCACCTTCGGCACTTGCGCCATTGAGGTCGTCGTTGGGGGCAATGCCGCATTCGGCTGCTGCCCGAATGAAGGCTTCGACCAGTTCATGCTTTCCGGCAATGTTGCTGATCGATAGTGGCCCACTGCCGCCGTGCCAAGCACCTGGGCCTTTCGGATGGGTTTCCGATCGGATGAAATACGGCAGGGTCTCTCTTGCGCTCCAGCCACTGGCACCCATGGCAGCCCACTGGTCGTAGTCCTGCGCCTGCCCGCGAATCGCGATCATGCCGTTGACCGAACTGGAACCGCCAAGCACGCGTCCACGTGGCCAGTACACCCTGCGCCCGTTCATATGCGCCTGCGGCTCGGTGTCGAAGCGCCAATTCAGCACAGGGTGGCTATTGGTCTTGGCGTATCCGATCGGCACATGAATCCACGGCGAGGTATCGCTCGGACCCGCTTCCAGCAGCAGCACCTGGTAACGCCCACCGGCGCTGAGCCGATTGGCGAGCACGCAGCCCGCCGACCCCGCACCAGCAATCACGTAGTCGCAATCAATCACGGGGAACGATGCGCCTTACAGGAATTGGCAAAGCATCGCAGTTTTCAAGCTGGCTCCAGATAACTTTGGAACAGTCCGACATGCACGAAGGCAGGTTCGGCCGCATCGGGCCAAAGGTCCAAGGCATCGAAACGCACATCGTAGGTGACCTCCTTGTCGGCCGCCACGCCATGGGCGTGGGCGTCGGGAAAGGGATACGCTGGCGATTGCCCGATGACGATGCCCGTCTTGCCGCGCACGTAGCCAGGCATTCGCACATGGCCAGCTACCAGCGCCGTGCGGGTGCGCACCCGGTCGCCGACCGCAAACGCAGCCTGGCTTTGCGAGTTGCCACGCCCCTGTGCGCTCGGGAGTGCCAGCGGAAAGCGGCCCTGTGCAAGCCGCTCGAGTTCCTCCACTGTCACCAGCTTCTTTTCCACGCACAGTGTTGCCAGGCTGGTGAGCGTGCGTTCGTAATAGCTGGCCGCCAGGTAGTGGCGGGGTTCCATGCGCTCGATCGCATGGCGGTACTCATCCATGTTGAAGACACCATGGCGCACAGCCAGCGAATACATGGCGTTGACACGCTGCTCCCAGGGTGCATGAAAACTCGGAGCGTTGGTGGTGTAGCGTACAGGGCCGAAGCCCTGCTTGCCGCCGATATCGTGCAAGCCGTCCATGGTGTTTCCGGTGGGCTATCGGTTCAGGCTGGGTGGCTGCCGTCAAAGAACGGCCACGCCGATCATGGAATCCCGTGTGACGATCTCGGCCAGACGCTCCAGCGTCCAACCTTCTGTCCTCTGCGGGCGCTGCGGGACCACGATATAGCGGGTGTCGGTGGTGGTGTCCCAAACCCGGATTTCGGTCGACAAGGGCAGGTCCAAGCCCATGTCTTTCAGCACAGTGCGAGCCTGGCGCACGATTCGGGCCCTGTATTCCAGGTCCTTGTACCAGTCGGGTGGCAGGCCGATCACGGTGATGGCGGTACAGGAACACAGCGTGCAGCAGATGACATTGTGGACCTGTGGCGTGTTCTCCAGTGCCACCAGGTGCTGGTGGTGCGCTGGCATGGGGATGCCCAACTCCATCACCGCGAGACGACCGTTGGACAACAAACGTTGGCGAAAGTCTGGATCGGTCCACGCCCTGGCAACTACATTGGCGCCGTTTTTCGGGTCCCAATGCTGTTCAATCAGCTCCTTTTGTGCTGCGATGAACTCTGCGGGATGCAGCCCGCGCGCCTGCAGCGCGTCTTCCATTGCCGCAGCCCGTCGCTCTACCGAAGCGACTGCAGTGGGGATGGAGCTGTGTTCGACCATGAATGAAATTCCTTGCAGGACTGCCCGGTGCGACAACCTCGATGGAGAGCGACCCGTAATTTATACTGTTTTCGCCAGATTTGCATGCTGTGCAAGCAATGTTCCTCCTGTTCCTGTCGGTGGGGGAACGTTGCGTCATGCAGCGCGGGAACACTCCACCCGAACGAAGAGCCCTATGACCGAACCTCTGCACTACCATCCTGAGAGCCGCGCGCTGCAGCAACAATTCGATTCCGTGCGTCTGGCAGACCGCGTCGCCGAAGTCCATGTCCGGCAGGCCCTCACCGAAGCGGATCGGGAATTCATTGGCCGGCAACGCATGGTGTTCCTGGCAACTGCGGACGCTCAGGGGTCTCCCGAGTGTTCATACAAGGGCGGCGATCCGGGCTTTGTGAGGGTGCAGGACCCGCATACGCTGGTGCTGCCGAGCTACAACGGCAACGGCATGTTCCTCAGCACCGGCAACATGCGCGCCAATCCGCAGGTCGGTCTGCTGTTCATCGACTTCGAGCAACCACAGCGTTTGCGGGTAAACGGCACCGCGACAGTGCACGCGAATGATCCACTGCTGTCGCACTACCCGGGTGCGGAGATGCTGTTGCGCATCACCGTCAGGCATGTCTTTGGCAACTGCCCGCGGTATGTTCCGACCATGCGTTTCGTAGCGGATTCGGCATACATCCCGCGCGCCGGGACCGTGGCTCCCACCCCACCGTGGAAGACCCGGCCGATCTGGCGCGAGGTGTTGCCTGCGGACGATGCGGCCCGCCGGGACATTCCCGAGCTCCCGGAGGAATGACGGCGTGGCATGCTTTTTTGAATTGCCTACGGGCAATTGTTTGTACGCATCGAGAAACATGGCAGCCGCAGCTGGGTGCCATGAGGGGATCTTCGCAGGAATTCACCCGGGTTTCTTTCACCGGCCGTGCGCTCTTTGGCTGCATTCGGTGGCGTTCAAACAGCCACATCGCTGGCCCGCGAAGGCACGGTGCACAACCCGGCACTGCTGCACCTGAACGAGTGTCCGTTCCCTCCGTCGCCTCGGGTGATCGAGGCCGTGAGCCACGCCGTTGCATCAGTCAACCGGTACGGTGATCCCCGGCCTGGTGGCCTCGCAGCGATGCTCGCGGCGCGTACGGGTGTGGCGGCGGCGAATATCGTCATCGGCAATGGTTCTGATGAAATTTTGGGCCTGGTTTCCCAGATGGCGCTCGGGCCAGGTGACAGCGCGGTCATGCCGACACCGTCCTTCCCCCGCTATCGTTTGGGCACCTCCGCCATGGGGGCCGAGGCAAGGCTGGTGCGTAATCTGGATGACGGCCGCAACGATGTTGATGGTTTGCTACGTGCCATCGATGCGAGTACCAAGGTCGTGTTCGCTTGCACGCCGAACAACCCCAGTGGCGCGCCCTTGCCGCAAGACGAGATCCGGGCCCTGGTTCAGGGAGTGCCGCACGACGTGTTGCTGGTGATAGACGAGGCGTATTGCGAGTTCGATGCAGCCCAGGGTGGTATCGGGGCCTTGCCCGAGTTGCGCCGGCGTAGCGGCCCATGGTTGTCGACCCGAACCCTCTCCAAAGCCTACGCGATTGCCGGCCTGCGGATCGGGTACGGGCTTGCCGGGTCGCCAGAGGTGGCCAATGGGTTGGTCCGCGTGAAACTCAACTTCAATCTGAGCAGCCTGGCAGTGGTGGCCGCCGAGGCGGCGTTGGCAGACGAGGCTTATGCCCAAGACTGCATTGCGAGAACGCTGGCAGAGCGGGAAAGAGTGAGCAGTCTGATCGAGAAGATGGGTTACCGCACGCTCCCCTCGCGTGCCAATTTTGTTTCCTTCGACTACGGTCCCACCGCTGCCTCGGTGATTTTGCGCCTGGCGGCGCAAGGAGTCTTTCTGCGCGAATGGCGTGATCCGGGGTTCGAGACTTTTGTTCGAATCACTGTCGGGCTGCCAAAAGAGAACGACCGGGCGTTGGCGGCGGTGGCAGTGGCGTCAAAGGACCACTGGTAAATCGACCGAGCACGCAATCGGAGCCACCCGGCATCGTTACGCATCGTTTTCGCTGGCCAGTAACCCGCTGAGTCATTAGGATCAGTGGCAGGGGGCAGCGTACTTCACTGAAAGCGTGTCGGTTGCGGTTTGCGTTTCGATATCTCTAGACCTTGTTTCGGCGGCCTTACTTCAGGCGCGCATCGCCTGGACTCCGACACTGCGGGATCGACCTGGCCTCAGCGCCAGGGTGTCTCGCCAATCAATGGCTGCGCAACTTTTTCTGCAACCACACCTTGATCAGCGACTGGCAGGGCACGTCACGGGCATTGGAACCCGACTTGATGGAATCCAGCAGGCGCTGGGGCATGTGCAATGAAATTGTCTTCGTCGCGAGTTCGAGGTTGGGCAGTGCGACGCTCCGGGCGTGGGTCCAATCCAAACGATCAGTGGCGTCGCGGGACTCCCAGAAATTCCGTTTGTCTGCCCTGGCGCGTCGCACCCGGGAGTTTCCGCGCGACGCCGATGCGATCGAGCTGGTCCGCAAACGCCTGCGAACTGACTGGCCGAAGCATGTTGGGCAAAGCTGCCAGGATGCTGGGGATGCCGGGCTCGGCCTGAACCGGCAGCCCGATGCCATGTCGGCGTCAAGACAGATCCCTGCAACCGATCCGGACTTCACCCGCAGACGCCGCAGGCACGGTATCCGGGCGTAGCCGATCAGTAGGACCTCGGCATCCCCAGCACGTGCTCGCCCACGAAGGACAGGATCATGTTGGTCGAAACGGGCGCCACCTGGTAGAGGCGGGTTTCCCTGAACTTTCGCTCGACATCGTATTCGGCCGCAAAGCCGAACCCGCCATGGGTCTGCAGGCACACATTGGCAGCCTCCCAGGACGCGTCAGCTGCCAGCAGCTTCGACATGTTGGCCTCTGATCCGCAGGCGATGCCTGCATCGAACAACTCACAGGCGCGGTAGCGCATCAGGCTCGCGGCCTCGACGTTGACGAAGGCACGTGCGATCGGAAACTGCACGCCCTGGTTCATTCCGATCGGGCGGTCGAACACGAACCGGTCCCTGGCATAGGCGCTGGCCTTTTCGGTGAACCAGTAACCATCACCGATGCACTCCGCAGCGATCAGCATACGTTCCGCGTTGAGCCCGTCGAGAATGTACTTCAGCCCCTTTCCTTCCTCGCCGATGCGGTTTTCGACAGGCACTTCCAGCTGGTCGATGAAGACCTCGCTGGTCTCGTGATTGACCATGTTGCGGATCGGCCGGACCGTGATGGACTTGCCGACCGCATCGCGCAGGTCCACCAGAAAGACCGACAAGCCCTCGCTTTTCTTTCCGACCTCGGCCAGCGGCGTGGTGCGCGCCAGCAGCAGCATGTAGTCGGAGTGCTGCAGGCGCGAGGTCCAGACCTTCTGCCCCGAGATGACATAGTGGTCCCCCTTGCGCACGGCCATCGTCTTGAGTTTCGTGGTGTCGCTGCCGCTGGTGGGCTCGGTGACCGCCATGGACTGCATCCGGAGTTCGCCGCTCGCGATGCGGGGCAGCAGGTCGCGCTTCTGGGCTTGCGAGCCATGGCGCACGATACACCCCATCACGTACATCTGTCCGTGGCATGCGCCCGAGTTGCCACCCGCGCGGTTGATCTCTTCCATGACCACGCTGGCCTGAGTGAGTGACAGACCCGAGCCGCCATATTCTTCGGGAATGAGCCCGGCCAGCCAGCCGGATCGGGTGAGCGCCGTGACGAATGCCTGCGGAAAGGCGCGGGCCTCGTCCACCTGCTGCCAGTAGCGTGAGTCAAACTGCGTCACGACGGCGCGGACGCCCTCGCGCAGTTCGGGGAACTCGTACTTGAACGTGTTTTGTCTGATCATGGGGAAAATCCGATCGATGGCGGAACTCCGCGCTTGTATCACGCGGGTGCCAGCGCATCCAGTGGTGATCCGCCAGTGTCGCCAGGCTGAACATCTGACCGTGTCGTCGACCCTGTACGGGTTCAAGCGCGGCGGCAGCCCTGCAAATTCAGGCGTCGCCGGTGTCGTTGCCGGGTGGCGGGCCAGCGCGGGATGGCACGCGCAGGTGCATGGCGGCCTTGGCCAGAAGATTGGCCGACACTGGCGCCGTGATGAACAGGAACAGCGTGATCAGCAAGGCATACAGCCAGGGTTCACCACGCCACGCCCCGACCAGCATGCTGGCCAGCAGCAGGCCGCCAACACCCAATGTGGTGGCCTTGGTGGGCGCATGCAGACGCATGTAGAAGTCGGGAAAACGCAGCATGCCGAGCGCGCCGACCAGTACGAACACGCCGCCCAGCACCAGCAGAAGGGCGGCAAGAATTTCCAGCCACAGTGGCAAGGTTTCTGTCATGTCATCGTCCCGTTGGAAGAAGAGCGCGGGTCATTCGATCACGTCGCCGCGGCTGACGAATCGGGCCAGGCTCACCGTCGACACGAATCCCAGCATGGCCACGATCAATGCGGCTTCGAACAGCAGGGGGGTTTTCCATCGGACACCGAGCAGGATGACCAGCGCCACCGCGTTGATGTACAGCGTGTCCAGCGCGAGAATGCGGTCGGTGGTTTCGGGCCCGCGCAACAGGCGCCATCCCGCCAGCAGCATGGCCACTGCCACTGCGCCCAGGGCAAAGTTCAAGGCAGCATCCAGGATCATTCGAACATCTCCATCAAGGGCCGTTCATACCGTGACTTCATGTCATCGGCCATCGCCGTTGCATCCGGGCAATCGAGTGCATGCACCAGGATGCGCCGGCCGGCTTCGTCGACGATGCACGACACGGTACCCGGTGTGGTGGTGATCACGGTCGCCAGCAACACGATCCCCGTTGGGTGGCGGATATCCAGTGGTACCACGACCCAGCCTGGTTGCGGACGCGACCACGGCGACAGGACAATGCGCGCGACGGTGAAATTGGCCACCACGATGTCGTACAAGACCAGCAGCGTGAAGCGGATGGCCGTCCGTGTGCTGCGCAAGCGGGTGGCTGGCGCCATGAATCCGTGCAGCAGTTGCGGCAGCCCCCAGCCCAGCAGGCCAGCGGTGATCAACTGGGGCGGGGCGACGCTTTGCTGCAATGCGATCCAGGTGGCCGCCAGCAACACTGACAGGTAGGGGTGGGGAAAGGCACCGCGTGGTTTCATGGACGGGCTCCCGGAGCAGATGCCGGCGGGGCGGGCGCCAGTATGCCGGTATAGGGCCGGGCGGTATTCGCCGCCGCGCCGCCTTGGCTGGAGAGCACAGCGTCGGCATACGCCGCCCGGTCCAGCAGTTGGATTGCCGCGGCCTGCACGTACCGCGCGACGGGTTGCGCCATCACACTCAGCATCACGCTGGCCAGTATGAGTGCCAAGGTGGCGGCAATCAGGCGCGGACTCGCACCCGCAGCCCCGGCGGGGTGCGGGTCGATGTCCTGGCGGGTCTGCCAGAACAGGACGCTGCCGGCCCGTGCCAGCCCCAGCAGGGTGAAAAAGCCCATGGCCAGAAGTGTGGTCCACAACAGCGGGCCCCAGGCATGGTCCGCCGACGCCTGCAGCACCATCACCTTGCCGATGAATCCTGGCAACGGGGGCAGGCCGGCACCCGAGGCGGCACCCAGCAGGAGCAGAAGCCCCAGCAGCGCTGGCTGTGCGACCGGAGCGGCTGGAGTCAGGCGGTCCGCCGCATCGCCCCTTTGCGCGCCGACCAGCTCGGCCAGCAGGAACAGCCCAGCCATCACCAGGGTGCTGTGCACCAAGTAGTAGAGGGCTGCTGCCCACGCGGTAGCGCCGAAGAGCCCGATGGCGATCAGGACCGTCCCCACGGACGCCACCGTGAGCCAGGCCACGAGACGGCTCAGCGTGTTCGCAGCCAGAGCACCCAGTACGCCCATGACGCCGGTCAGCAGCGCGAGCGGCAGCAGCACCGGTTCGACCACGCGTGCGGAGTCGCCTGCGCCATCGCCGAACACCACCCCATGGATCCGGATGATCGCGTAGACCCCCACCTTGGTCATGATCGCGAAAAGCGCCGCCACCGGGGGGCTGGCCGCCGCGTAGGTGGCAGGCAGCCACAGCGAGAGGGGGGCGAGTGCCGCCTTGAAGCCGAACACCACCAGAAGCAGCATCGCCGCCGCCTGCAGAACGGCGGCATCTGCACCTACGACCAGTGGCACCCGCAAGGCCAGGTCAGCCAGGTTCAGGGTCCCGGTCAGCGCATAGACCAACGCCATGCCGATCAGGAACAGCGCGGAAGCCAGCAGGTTGAGCACGACATACTGCAGACCGACGCGCAGCCGTTCGGGGCCCAGACCATGCATCATCAGCACATAGCTGGCAATCAGCAGCACCTCGAAAAACACGAACAGGTTGAACAGGTCTCCGGTGACGAAGGCGCCATGCAGACCCATGAGCTGGAATTGCAGCAGCGCATGGAAATAACGCCCGTGGTTGTCCCATCCGCCGCTGGCGTACACCAGCACCGGCAGCGCAACCGCACTGGTCAGGACCAGCATCAGGGCGGACAGGCGGTCCACCACCAGCACGATGCCGAACGGCGCCGGCCAGTCACCGAGCTGGTACACCTGCAACGCGCCGGTGTCCGCCTGCACCAGCAGTGCCACCGCAATCAGTGCCCCCAGCAGCGTGGAGCCCCATGCAAGACGGCGATTGCGTTGCATGGCTGCACTGTTGTGGCTGTTGCCGCCGTCGTCGCCCATCAGCAGGAGCAGGATGGCGGTCGCAGCCGGCAGCAGGACCGGCATCACCGGAAGGTGCGTCGTCACGGCGTTCCACACCGCCTGCCACCCGCCGCTCATGGCTCTGGCTCCCGGCCGTCGACATGGTCGGAGCCGTTGTCGCTGCGGCTGCGCAATGCGAGCTCGATCACGAAGCCGGTGGTGGCAAATCCGATGACGATGGCCGTGAGCACCAGCGCCTGCGGCAGCGGGTCGGCCGCCCGGGTTGCGCCGTCCACCAGCACCGGGGGTGCATCGCGCCACAGGCGACCCATCACGAAGATGAAGACGTTGACCGCATACCCCAGCAGCGAGAGACCCAGCACCACCGTGAAGCTGCGCCCGCGCAGGAGCAGGTAGATGGCACAGGCCGTCACCCAGCCGATGCCGCTGGCCAGCAGGAATTCCATGGACGGCCAGCTGGCTGCGCCGTTCAACGCGCTCATGGGGCTGCCTTTCCAGGTTGCAGGGCGCCTTCCTTGCTGGCACCTCCGAGCACCGACAGCGTCAGCATGGTGGCGCCCACCACGGTGATGTAGACGCCCAGGTCAAACAGCGCAGCGGTGGCCAGTGGCAGTTCCCCCAGAAAGGGCGCCACGGGGTGTCCGAACGCGCTGGTCAGGAAGGGGCGACCGAACACGAAAGCCCCCACGCCTGTCAGCCAGGCAATGCCCAGGCCCATGCCGACCCAGCGTACGAAGCGGGTACCGCCCGCAGCCTTGAGCACCTGTTCCGCCTTGGCCTGACCCAGCGCGATGTACTGCAGAACAAGTGCCACTGCGGTGATCAGGCCGGCAATGAAGCCACCTCCCGGAAGGTTGTGGCCGCGCCAGAAGATGTAGACGGTCACCACCAGCGCAAGCGGCAGGATCAGTCGGGCCGCAAAACGCAGCAACAAGGGGGCTGCGCCGCCCGCCTGCCAGGGTCGGCCCTGCCCATCCTCGCCGGGGCGACGCACCCGCCAGCCATGCAGCAGCGCCGCGACGCCGACCCCCGCGATCCCCAGGACCGTGATTTCGCCAAAGGTGTCGTAACCGCGGTAGTCCACCAGGATCACGTTGACCACATTGCTCCCCCCCCCTTTGGTGATGGCGTTCTCCAGGAAATACCAGGAGATCGACGCATAGTCGCGTGTCAGCATCAGCCAGCTCAGCCAGGCGATCCCGCCACCGCCGGCCAGCGCGAGCAGCGCGTCGCGGCTCCGGCGGGCAACCGATGACTCGCGCGGGGTGGTGGCCGGCAGCAGCGCCAGCCCCATCAGCAGCAGCACGGAGGAGACCACCTCCACGGACAACTGGGTCAGGGCAAGATCCGGTGCGGACAGGGCCACAAAACACAGGGAGGTGATCAGCCCCACGACACCCGCCAGCACCACGGCATGCACGCGCTGCCGATGGCCCAGGACCAGTGCCGTACCGGTGGCCAGCAGCAACAGCCACACCACCACCGACAGGGCATCGGCCGGCATCAAGGTCCTGTTGCCGGTGGCAGGCAGATCGGCGCCAGCCAGCCAGGGCCAGGCGGCCGCCACGACGGCAGCGCAGACCATCCAGGACGCATGCCGCTGCAGGGAGCCGGTGTCCAGGCGCGCACTGACCCAACCGGCCAGACCGAACAGGCCGTTGAAGGCATGGGTGAACAGCACACGCCCGTTGAGCCCTCTGGGGTGGTGCAGATGCAGATTGAAGCGCCGTTGCAGGGCCAGGTAGAAGCCCACTCCCAGGACGAGCGCGACTGCGCTCATGGCCAGAGGCAGGTTGAATCCGTGCCAGATGGCCAGCTTGTACTGTGGGGGCGCAGCTCCCAGCACGGCGGTGGCCGCCACATGCACCATGGGCCCGAAGGTCAGCGCGGGCACAAGGCCGACGACCACACATGCGACGGCCAGCAGCGCCACTGGTGCCTTCATCATCCAGGGCGGTTCATGAGGATGTGGCTTGGGCATGTTCACTGGCTGCCCGTTGAAGAACACGTCGTGGACAAAACGCAGCGAATACGCCACCGAGCAGATGCCGCCGAACGTGGCCGCCAGTGGCACCATCAGACCCCAGGCCAGGCTGTCCTGGGCGCGTACTGCCTCGTCGAAGAACATCTCCTTCGACAGGAACCCGTTGGCCAGCGGCACACCGGCCATGGCCGCCGCCGCCACCATGGCCAGGGTCCCGGTCCAGGGCAGGTAGCGCATCAGACCACCCAGCCGGCGCATGTCCCGAGTGCCGGTTTCGTGGTCGATGATGCCCGCTGTCATGAACAGGGCGGCCTTGAAGGTGGCATGGTTCAGGATGTGGAACATCGCCGCCACCGACGACAGCGGAGAGGCCAGGCCGAGCAGGAAGACGATCAGGCCCAGATGGCTGATGGTGCTGTAGGCCAGCAAGCCCTTGAGGTCATGCTTGAAGACGGCGACATAGGCCGCGAATGCCATGGTCAGCAGGCCGGTGGTCGCCACCACCCCCTGGAAAAGCTCCGTGCCGCCAATCACCGGGTACAGCCGTGCGAGCAGGAAGATGCCGGCCTTCACCATGGTGGCCGAATGCAGATAGGCCGAGACCGGCGTGGGTGCAGCCATCGCCTCGGGCAACCAGAAGTGGAAGGGCCACTGGGCACTCTTGGTGAAGCAGCCCACCAGGATGAGGCCCAGGGCGAGCGGGTACAGTGCATGGCTGCGCACCTCGTCCCCGCAGCTGAGCAATTCGGACAAGGCGAAGCTGCCGCCGATATGGCCCAGTACCAGCACGCCAGCCAGCAGCACCAGCCCACCGCCTCCCGTGACGGCCAGCGCCATGCGGGCGCCGGCCCTTGCCTCGGCCCCGCCCTGGGCCCGGCTGCCCCAGTAGCCAACCAGCAGGAAGGAGGATACGCTGGTCAGCTCCCAGAAGACCACCAGCAACAGCAGGTTGTCCGACAACACGATGCCCAGCATGGCCGCCATGAAGAGCATCAACAGCGCGAAGAACTTGCCGGCCGGGTCGTCCTCGTGCAGGTACCAGGCGGCATACAGGATGATCAGCAGGCCGATGCCGGTGATCAGCAAGCCGAACATCAGGGCCAGGCCGTCCAGCCGCCAGCCGATGTTCAGCCCGATGGCGGGCAGCCACTCGGTCTGCGACAGCAGGGTCTGGCCATCGAATACTGCCGGAGCCTGCGACAGCAGCACACCCAGTGCTGCCGCCGTGATGGCGGCTGCCAGCCAGGCTGTTCTGGCCCGCGCTGCGGGCGAAGGATCGCGGCCGGACAGGCCGCACAACACGGTGCCGGCGACCAGCGGCAACAACACCACGAGCGACAACAGGGACATGGATTCAGGTGCCGCCCGTGGCCGGCAGCGCTTGGCAGGTCTACGACAGTGCCGGGCCGCAGCCTGGCGTGAAAGGGCGGATTCTAGAGACTATCGCTGTCACGTCGGCATTTCCACAAAGTCCGTCGCGTTGTGCCGCGCACTGGTGCGGGGACGGGAAACACAAATCAGGCTGTAGCCCGCATGAATGCTAGGTTTGCGGTCGAACTTTCGAAGAAGTACCGCCGAAAATACCGCCATTTGTTCAAGCGTCTATCCGTGTGGTGAGTTTGCGACGCTCCGAAGGCAATTGCGACGTTAGTCTATGCTGGCAAGAATTGAACGGAGAACGGAAATGGGCAGGATTCTCAACAGGGGCTCGCTGCCGCCAGACGACAAGATCTTCTCCGGTGGGGTCGAGATGTTCTCGCGCCTCGGGTCCAGTCCGTCTTCGAAGACTTCTCCAGGAAGTACACGGGGGCAGACTCCGGCGGAGCAGCCGAAGGCTTCTGCACCGACTAAGCCGCAGCCTTCTAAGGTAGCTAGTCCGCGCTGGACTTCAGTGGGATCAATGGTGTTGACGCAGTAGGCGACAGTCCGCAGCGGGTTGACTGGTAGGCCTGCGGTGGGCTGAACGTCCCTACGTACCCCGGCGCTTGCGGGTTGGGCTGGCCGATTGTTTCTGGCTGGCTGCTCAGCCGCGATGGCTCCAGGGCGCTGTCGGCCTTGACCGCACGCATCCGCTCAAGGTGTACCTTGCGGTCCTCAGGCGACATCCGGTACAGCTTCAGCAGCAACTTCAGCAGGTTGGCCCGTTCAGTCGGGTCGGCAGGGAGTGGTTGCATGACGGCTGCCGGTCAGTTACACACCGTCCGCAGTTGATTTCCGATACGGCTTGTGGTGCAGGTGGTTGTCGGCGGAGCGGTTGGGCGTCTCGCTTGCCATGTCTGCATCATCTGAATCACCTCCAATCGCTGCTGCTCTGCAAGCTGCGTCTGTCGAGCGTCCATAGCACTGGCGTAGTCTTGAACCGCCTGCAGGGATTTCGATGAGATTTGAGCGAGCTGCTTGTTTGCTTCGCCATAACTGATAGCCCCGTTGTAGAGATCGGCAAAAACACCGTCGGCAGCAGAATATCCGGACCGCCAAATTGAAGATATGCCAGTAAATCCGTATCTGTCGTGCACCGCTAAGTACTCGGCACGACATCGCTCTCGAAGCTCCGCGTATTGGATCATTGCCGGCTTTTCAGATTCGACGGCGCGTTCCAAGTTGGCGAGCATGAGCATGGTGCGCTTGTCCTCGGACGTCAGGGGCAGCTTGCCACCAAGGGATGCTTTGACCTCGGCTGGCATGCGCGCATCACATCGTGCCATCACCCGCCCCAACTCCGGGTGGAAATCTGCATACGGGTCGGTTTGCTGCTGCATGGTTTCACAGCCGGAAAGCAGCACAGCCATAGAGACGAAGATGAGTGCATTTCTCACAATGCTTCCTTTGCTTCTGAAACCCGGGCGGGTCGCCTAGCTTTGAGCTGATGCGAACGGTAGCGATGTTCACTGAAGTCGTCAACGGCGGACAAGGCAGACCGCACATGCCAGCGCACCGGCCTGGCCTTTGGCGCGCAGCGTCTGCCGCTGCACTGGACTCTAGATCAAACGCCGCGCACCCCGCCCGACCCGCTTTGCACCATGGCCGTCCAGGCTGCCCCATCCTTCGCCACACCAGGCACCACCAGCCAATTACCCGGGCCGACCCGTGCCAGTGCCTTTTCTGTGGATTCGCCCGGCAGCAGCACCAGCACACCGCCACGGTGTTCCGTCGAACCCCCGAGCGCCGTTTCCAGCGCCGCGATTCTTGCCCCAAGTCCTGTTGTTGCCATGTCTGCTTCTCCTGTTCGGTAGGTCAATCTGTGGCGCCTGTATGCTCGGTGGCCAGCCCCTGCCCGGTCGCCAGAGGGTGTGCACAAAATAGACGCACGGGAAACGAGGCTTCCTTGCCCAGTGGGTGCAGCTCTGCCCCAGCCATGGCCCAGGCCCTCAACTGGTCGAGGGTCTCGCCGGGCTGTTGTGTCCAGGTCTCGCCATCACAGTCGATGGCGTAGAGCTCCGCCGGGTCGAAGCCCTGCAGTGTGAGCATCACCACCGGAACACCTCGGTCGTTGGGCATCGTTGCGGCCTCCAGGGCGGAGACGCGGGCATCAAGGGTTGTTCGCATGTCGTTTCTCCAGTGCTTCGATGCGGGCGGTCAGGTCGTCGACCTCGGAAATCTTGGACACCGTGCCCAGCGCGGCGATCAGCTGCGCAGCCTGCCCGGGCGCTAGGACACCCGCCACCGCCGCATCGAGAACGGCGGCTGCCTTCGCCGTCATGGTGCCGTCTGCGGGGATGCCAGGCACAGGCGCTGGCAGCTCCAGGGGCTTGAGTGCTGGGAGCACACGCTCCAGAATCAGCCGGGCGGCTTGCACGTCGCCGGCCTTCGCAGCGGTTCCCATTGCGGCGAGTATCTCGGGCACATCGCCAGCCAGCGCGGTGCGCAGCTGCTGCAGTTGTCCAGTGCCCGGCGGGCGGCCGCTGGGGTTGCCTGATTCGCCCGCCTTCCAGCGGCCCGGGCGTTTGGTCTTTGGTGCGGTCATCTTGTTTTCCTCCTGCTTTTTCAGTCTGGCGCCACATCAATGAATCCTGGGCACCGCTGCAGGGTCGAAACCCAGTCCTGCCCGATCTCGTTTCGGGTCAGACCCGCGGTCGAATGGTTCCCGCATCGCCGGATCTGCGCGTGCCGGCAGTCGGCGCAGCTCACACGGTCATCATCACCAGCCGCATCACGCCGCGCCAGACGTTCGGTCAGTGCGTCAGCCTCGCGGTCTGGCCAGCCCCAGCGCCGCAATCGATCTCGACGGGCAAGGTGTCGGGCATGCACGTCCGCAGGCCGTGGGTCGTGTCCTGCTGGGTTCTTCGCCAGGAAGGCTAGGATCTCGAGCTTTGCCGCGCGCAATGCGGTGCGCTGGTCGTCGCTCAGAGTCGACGCGGGCCGGATCACCAGGCGGTCGCCCTCCGCAGTCACAGACAACCCCGCGCCGGCCAGTTCAGCGAGCAGAGCGTGGGCGCCCATCAGATCACCTCCGCATCGTCCGAAGGCGACACCGAAGGCGACAAAATCGCCGAAGGTGCCGAAGATGACAGGCGCGGAGTGTTGACGCCTTCTGTCACCTTCGTGGCGTTGGTGCTGAAGATGCCAGAAGCTGCCACACCCTGTGGCATGGCGCCTTCGGTAACTTCGGGCGAATGTGGCGCCTTCGTGTGAGACCCCAGCGCCCACACCCAGCCACCTCGCATCCCATCCTTGCGCCGTTCGATGCCAATGCGATGCGCAGCGCGCTGCACAGTTCGCCAGCCGTAGCCAGCCCCGTCGGCGTCGGACCGCACGACCTTTGCCGACACTGGCCCGTCTGCCAGGACGCCACGTAGAAAGCCATCAAGGTCAGCAGCCGTCGACCCGTCCTCGTTCTCCGGCTCTTCCTCGGCATCGGTCAGCAGCTCGCGCGCCGTCCCCTGCAGCGCTTCTAGCCACCGCACACGCTGCCCCTCGACTTCGGGCGCGACCTCGACCCGCTCCAGGCTGTATGCAAAGCCCCCATCGTCGGGGCTGATGTTGGACTTTGCCCGCATGAGTACACGACGCACCCCGCCGTCGTCTCCAGGCTCAGCCTTCACCTTTGCGGCCACCAGCACCAGGCGCGCCAGCGCGGCGAATGCAATGCTGCCCGTCACCCGTTCGACCGGATCCCGCCCGGACGTGCCCTTGCTGAAGTGGGTGATGCCCAGGACCGCGCAGCCCCGCCGTTGGGCCAGAGCCACCACTGGCTGCAGTGATCGCCGAACCTCCGCGCCCTTGTGCGAGTCGCCAGCCACGGCCGATACGATGGGATCCAGAATCAGCAGCCGGGGGGCTTCCATCTTCTCCATCGTGGCTTCGAGAAGCTCCATGTCTCGCGCCGGGTCAAACTCGCCACCGTCCGTGCCCGACACGCCGTCAATGAAGTGCACGCGCCGCATGTCGGCGCCAGCTGCGGCCAGCCGCGCAGCACTGACGGACGCTCCGTCCTCGCCGCTCCAGATCAGTACAGCGCCTGGCTGGCTGCATCGCGCCCCATCTGGCCATGCACCGCCGCTGGTGATGGTCGCCGCCAGCGATAGGGCGATCGTGGTTTTCCCGCAGCCCGGGGCCCCGCCTAAGATCGTCAGCATGCCGGACGGCAAGAACCCTCGCCAGAGCCACCGCACCGGCTCCAGAGTGACGGCATCGCCGCGCATCAGTCGAACCGAAGGCATGGCGAGTGCGAGACGCTTCACATCGCTCATGGTGTACCGCCTTCGATGCGCGTCGCATCGCGGCCGGCCCACACGTCGCACCAGTCCGCTCCCTCGGTCGTCGGCGTCAGTACCTCGCAGGGCAGGTGCGCGGCCAGTGCCCGGGCCCGCAGTGAGTCGGCCGCTTCCTGGCCCGCCTTGTCGAAGTCGGCGAACACCACGATGCGCTGCAGGCCCTGCGGCCAGCGCCATGCAGCAAGGGCGCCAGCCGAGTAGGCCGCCACCACAGGCACCGCTGACGCACACCATGCCGCAAGCGCCGTCTCGATGCCCTCAGCGATGCCCAGCACCCCGGCTCGGGGCTTGAATAAAGGGATGCATGCGCCCGTCAATGGGCCAGCAGTGCCGGTCAGCTTCTTGACCGTGGGCAGATCCGCCTTGCGGCCGTCCCGCGACAGGTAGGTGCGATGCAGCGCCAGCATGCGGCCGTCGGGACCGATCAGCGGTGCAACCATGGCGGGGTGGCGGGTCGTGTTGCCGTCGTCGTGCCAGTAGGGCAGGGCGGAGTGATACCGCAGCAGATCGGGCAGCGGCCACACGCCAGGCATGCCCCGGGCCTTGACGTACAGCGTAACGGGATCGCCGGGGACAAGGGGCTGGCACTGTGCCCACAGCTTCTCGATACGGCCGGCGTTCTCTGCCCACTGCTGGCGCTGCTGTGCTTCCCGCTCAGCGGCCGCCCGTGCGACGTGTTGCGCCAGGTCGGCGCGCTCGCTCGGCGTCATGGTCTCGCGGTTGTGGGCGCACCATTGATCGCTGATGCCCTGCCGGTAACAGCCGAACACGCCGCCGCGCCTGTCCTCGAACAGCTTGCACCAGCCGGCGGTATCGCCGCGCCGGTTGCCGGTCGCGAACCGGTGCAGGCGCCCGGGTTCGATGTGGTCGGGGGCATGGCACAGCGCTGCCAGAATCGACGCGCGGAAGGCCTCGATTGGGTCATGCATGGTGCTTGCCCTCCAATGCCTTGAACAGCACCCGGCAAGCCCCGTGCAGCATTGCGCCGTCAAGGAACTGCACGAGGGTGGTCAGCTCTTCAGCCCTGGCCTGCTGGGCCTGCAGCCTGGCCAGGAAGGCGGTTGCGTAGGCCTCGCCCTCGATGACCTGTAGAGCTTGCGTGGAGGGGCTGGCGTCCGGATAATTCGGGCGGTTCCTTGCATCTCCTGCGTCTTGTCCAAAGCCCCCGTTCTGCTTGCCGGCTGTCGGGGGCTTTCCATTTTCGAGGGTCATCATGTGCGCGCCCTCCCGGCCACCGTGGCGCCGTTCACGCTGCCACCTGCGCCAGCTCGTTCGCCTGGGCCTTCGCCAGCCAGGCCCGCACATCAGCCACGCGCCAGGCGGTTACCCGCTCGGACAGCTTGACAGGTTTGGGGAACTCACCCGCCTTGCACTTGCGCCAGAGGGTGGCCGATGAAAACGGCACCACCTCCAGAAGTTGAGGCTGCCGGACATATGCGGTGTCGGGCAGAGTGTCGAATGTTGATGCGGTAGAAGTTGCCATGAAGTTCCGTCCTATGCAGTGAATGAACGGACCGAACTATCTGGGCGCAACCTCCGTTGCGGTCAAGCCGCAACCTCCAACGCGGGCAGCCTTCCGAGTGGAGAACCCGGCAAAGCGCAACCACAAGCGCAACCTATTTCGGGCGATGCGTGTAAGCGCTGTAGCCCACGCTTGGCTCGCGAGGCTTTGGCAACTTGCGCCGGATGAACGAGGTTGAGATCTGGTACTTCTCGGCGGCCGCCTTCGTTCCGTGCTCTTTGCGATACGCCGCCAATTCCTCGAGCGCTTGAGGTGTCCAGCGCGGTTCGCGCGCCACCGCTGGTCCTGTGACTGGCGCAATTGCGCTTGTGCTCGGCGCCACAACGGCCCTGGCCCAAGCGGCAACATGGCCGCTTGGCGTCAACCCCTGCCGCGAAAGCCACTGCGAAAAGTCTCGCGCGCGGACGGTCTGTTGAACCCGGACCTTCGTTGGCCCACGGTACAGGCGTCCCTTTCCAGTGACGTTGTCGACGAACATGCGCATGTCTTGGGCGATGTGTGGGCCGACCTGACCGCTGGGCAGTGAGCCATTGGCGCAATCAGCTTCAAGCAACTCTCGCAGACTGGACTGGCGCACGGCGTCACCGGGATACTGCAGCACAGCGGCGCGACGCACTGTGAATGATGCCGGCCAGCCGGCAACGGCTTCGCGTTCGTCCAAGGCCATTTCAGGTAACGCCATCACCTCCAGCCAGCCGACTCGGGACGCCTGACCAGCCGACGCCGGGCGGCGATCTTCGCCAGGACCCGAATCAGGAAAATGCGCGCGCGCGGGCGAGGCAGGACTCTTTCGCTTACTTTCGGTCACGTTGCACCCCCGTGCAGCCCCGCAAAAGGTGCCGCCAGCAGGCCGGCGGGGGCTCGGCTTTTCGTCCGGGCTTCGAGGTCGGACTAGCTGGGGCGAAAGTGTCTCTCACCCAAAAAGCCCGCACGCGGCGGGCTTCAGGGATCGAGCGCCTTCGCACCTTGCCTACAGTGATCCTTCGATCATGTTGCTGAGCGACTTTTGGAACCCGGCGTCATCTTTCGCGATGGCGGCCATGCATTGCTGCTGGACCATCTTGTGGTGGGCGCGATCAAACCCGATGGTTGCCTCGGCCACGACTTTGAGCATCTGATCGCACAATGACGTCAGTTGGTCGATGGCGCTTTCCTCGATGTAGTACCCACTCTGGCTATTGGGCCGCATCCCGTGGAGGGCGATGTCCACAAACCTGCGCAGATTCTCTGCCTCCTTTTCGCGATACTCCTTGGTCGAGTTCGCCATCCACTGCATAGTGTGCTCTGCCATGCGCGCTGCGTGCCATCGGTTGTGGCGTTCGCGGCGCTCAGCCTCTTCTGCTGCTGCATCGACCACGCTTCTCGCGGCGAACTCGGCCTTGCGCTCGCTCATGCGTACGGCCTTCACCTCGACAGATAGGCCCCGGCGCACTTCGAAGCGCCGACCTCTTGCAGCAATGTTGAGATAACCCTCGTCGTGGGGGCAGCGTTGCCACCTGGGTACCTGCTGGCCGTTGTAGAACGTGACAGCAGTCTTCGGCATTCCAAGCGACCCCGGCAACTGTTCGGCTCTGACTATCGCGGCCGCATGCAATGCGTCAGCGGAACCACTGAAGCAGTCGTAGACGCACGTGGCCTCGTAGGTGACCCCCGGGTAGGCCCCAGCTGCGGCATCTGCGCTGCGCTGGATCTCATTCGCCATGGCCTACCCCCTCTAGTTGCGCCCCGTAGAGTGCGGCTCGCAGGTCCTGGGTGGTGCAAGCCTCATCGGCGCCCACGATGGACAGCACGACACTGCCTACGGTTTCGGCGCGCCGGAACATTGCGTTCAGCAGATACTCGGATTCGCCCTGTACGTCGCGCCGCTGCTCTCGCTCAATCGCGCCAAACAGAGCGATCAGCTCGCAAGCGGCCTCGGCGCCAAGGTCGATCCGGTCCTTCGGGATAATCACCTCAGCCATGTCCAGTCCTTTCGCGACTGTTTGTGGTCAGGCGGGACCGGTGCTCAGAACACCAGCCCCGCCGCCTATTGCCCCACATAGACCGGCGTGGGGCTTGCCGGATTTCATGCGGTGAGCTGCAGCGGTATCACGTCGGCGCCAGTCCGCAGACGGTCGAGGTAGTCCGCCCACTTCTGCATCATGGCGCGACGGGCCGGCAGGTGCGCGGTACGGTTGTAGGCCCGTCCGTTAGGGTCTCGCACTTGATGGGCCAGCTGATGCTCGATCAGGTCGACACGCTCGCCCAGCACTTCGTCCATGATGGTCCGCGCCAGTGCCCGGAACCCGTGCGCCGTGTGCACATCCTTGCTGTACCCCATGCCGCGCAGTGCTGCATTGATGGTGTTCTCGCTCATGGGGCGCTCACCGGTGCGCAAGCTCGGGAAGACATAACGGCCGTGCCCGGTGATTGCATGCACGCTGCGAAGGATCTCCACGGCCTGGGACGACAGCGGCACCATGTGGTCGATCTTCATCTTCATCTTGCTGCCAGGGATGCGCCACTCGCCGGCTTCGAGGTCGATTTCCGTCCATTCAGCGGTGCGCAGCTCGCCGGGCCGGACGAACGTCAACGCCGACAACTTGAGGCCAGCCAACGTGCAGGGGTGGCCCGTGTAGGCGTAGATCGAGCGCATCAATGCGCCGGCCAGCTTGGGGTCGGTTATTGCCGAGAAGTGCGCCGCCGGTACCGCAGACAGTGCGCCCTTCAGATCGGCGGTCACGTCACGCTCCGCGCTGCCAATGGCCACGGCATACCGGAACACCTGCCCGCACACCTGCTTGACCCGGTGCGCACTGTCGATCGCGCCGCGCGCCTCCAGCTTGCGAACGGTGGCGAGCACGTCACGAGGGCCGATGGTCGCCATGGCCATCTTGCCGATGAACGGGAACACGTCCTTTTCAAGCCAGGTCGTGACCTTGCCCTGTGTGCTGTGCACCCGATCTGCTTTGGTGGCTGCCAGCCATTGGCGTGCCACGAGTTCGAAGGTGTTGGCTGCGGCGGCGACCTTCGCGGCTTTGTGTTCCCGTTTGGCTGTGCTGGGGTCGTCGCCATGGGCCAGCAGTTCGCGCGCCTTGTCGCGGCCCTTGCGGGCGCCGGCCAGCGTCACGGCGGGGTACACCCCCAGCGCCAGAGTCTTGCGCTTGCCGGCGTGGCGGTAGTTCATGCGCCAGTATTTGCCGGGCGCCTTGACCAGCAGGTACAGCCCCTGGCCATCGGTGTGCTTGTCGCCGGCAGCGGCCCCGCTGTGCTTGACGTTGCGAACGAATGTGTCTGTCAGTGCCATTGCGCAGCCCCTTTCTGACGGTATCTCGAACGGCGGTGTTTTGCTGGTACCGCCAAAAGTACCGCCGATTTGGCGGTATCTCATGGTAGCTCGTGAGACAGTGCGAGACAAGCAGATTCCACTTTCCCCAAGGGAAGGGGCTGAGAAATGGGGTGTGGTGCGACGCTACGAAATGACTGGATGGTGCCGGGGACGGGGGTCGAACCCGTACGCCGCCTTTCGGCAAGCGGCGGATTTTCGTCACACTGCGGTTTTCACCGCCAGCTTGCGCTGTTCGTGCGCTGGACTATGCCTTCACCATGGCGCTGACGCTGTAGGTGCCCCCCGTCTAGTCTCTACACCTTCCCGTGTTCGGGCTTGGCTCGGCGTTGCCTCGGACGCTTGTCCAGGGGTTTCGCCGAATTTGAGGGGATTCACGCAGGTGCTTTCGCGGGCCTGGTGCTCAATCTGTAAGTCCGCTGTGTCTACCAATTTCACCACCCCGGCAGAACCAGCGCGATTGTAGTCGTGCGCCGTCTGAAGCCGGCCTTGGCCACGCGCCTGTAGTTGTCAATGCCCGGTTACGGACGCGGTCCTCCCGGGGCAAAACTCGCAAGCGGAACCCGCATTTGCCGGAGCCGCCGGCCGCGTGACGGTATCGCGCTTGTCGGTCCGCGGGCGGGCCGCGACTGGCGCAGGCGTCGAGCGGCCCGGGGCGACAGCGCGGGCGCCGAGGCGGTCGCTGATCGCGGCTGGCATTCGGCAAAGGGCCTCAGGTCGGTCGCTTCCTGCAAGTACCAGACCTGCAGGCGAGGGTTTCGCCGGGCGTCAGGCTGTTTGGCCAGGTCCTTGTCTTGAACGGGCATTGCAGGCTGGTGCGCATGGTTCTGATGTTTGGCGGGCAGAAGCACAGTATGTCGTTTCCCGACATCGGGGGGCCGATTCGAGGCCTCGGATTTGTAGATCCAGTACCGACGGCACTACACTCGGGACCCATGCCACGCAACAATGCCCCTTTCGAGATTCACCTCCACGGCGACGTACCCTTGCGCGTCGGGGTGCAGTTCGAGCAGATCCAGGACGCACTCAAGCCCATCTGGAAGTACGCCGGAGCCCGCTCGCTGGCGGATGGTGCGCGTAGTTCCTATGAAGATGAGCCAGGTATCAAGTTCGATGCTCCCCAGCATTTGCTGCAGATCTGTTGGACTGTGGCGGGCGACGAGGATTTCCGCCATACCCTGGACGAGATGTGCATGAACCTCAACGAACTGGCCGAAACCGGTGCCGCGATCGAGGTGAGCTTCTACGACACGGAATTTGACGATGACGAAGAAGGGCAATGGGAGGAGTCGCGCGACGACTTCACCATGCTGTTTGTCGGGCCCACGCCGGCGGCGATCCTGCAGGTGCAGCGCGATCTGCTGGTACAGGACGTCGTAGGCATGATGGAGCGCCACTTCGATGGCGCGGAACTCTCGGGTGTCGTCGCCGAGGTCGACAAGTTGTTTGCCCAACGTTTCGATGCGCTCGCAAGTTCGCTGAAGTTCGGCAAGCGGCCTCGCGGATCTGGTGGTGGTTTTGGCGGCCCGGGCCATGGTGAAGGTCGTAAGCCGCGCCACCTGCACTGAGCACCGCACCACCTGCAGCCTGGATGCCCGCAGTTTCCGCGCGGTATTGCTCGACTTGGCCTCCGCTGTGATTCCAGTGCCTTGTTTTCCGCGTGCTGCCTCTGGCCGGCCCGAAGCGGTGCGCTTGGGCGATTTTTGTGCAAGCTTGGCTTGTCTTTCAGGAGCAGTTGCGGCCGATTTTGGAGTCGCAGCGCCAGGGAAACTCTGCATAACTGCCGGGAAAACCTGATTGCGCAGTGACGAGCCGCATGCGAGCATCGTGACCATGAACCAAGCCGATCTGGGTCTGAACCTGTCGACCGAGCGAACGTGTAAGCGGGAGTTTCTGGCGGAAATGCAAACCGTGGTGCCATGGGCAGACCTTGTGGCGCTGATCGCCCCGTATGCGCCCGAAGGCAAGAAGGGCCGCCCGCCGTTTGCCGTGGAGAGCACGCTGCGCGTGCACTTCATGCGGCAATGTTTCAACCTGAGTGAACCGGCGATGGAAGAGGCGCTGCACGATGTGCCGCTGTTTCGGGAGTTTGCCAATCCCGGCTGGGATGCCCGGTTGCCCGACGAGAGCACGATCCTGCGCTGTGGCAAAACTCCAAGTCCACGCCACCTGCTCGAGCGCCATGAGCTGGCCGAGCAGATCGTTGGGACCGTCAATGACCTGCTGCAAGCCAAGGGGCTGTTGCGCAAGGCCGGTACGGTGGTCGATGCCACATTGATTGCGGCGCCGAGTTCGACCGAGAACGCGGCGCGGGACCGTGACCCCGAGAAGAATCCGACCAAGAAGGGCAGGCAGTGGTACTTCGGAATGAAGGCCCCCATCGGAGTTGATGCCGGTTCGGGCTTGGTACACACGGTTCGAGGCACTGCGGCCAACGTCAATGATGTAGTCGAGGGCAACAGCCTGCTGCATGGCGATGAGACCGTCGTATTCATCGGTGAGGGCCAAGGTGGAGCATCCGTTTCGGGTTCTCAGGCGCCAATTCGGCCACACCAAGTTGCGCTGGCGCGGGCTGAAGAAGAACACCGCGCCACTGATCATGTTGTTTGCGCCGTCCAACCTGTGCATGGTGCGCAGAAAACTGCGGGTATTGGGTGGACAGGTCCATCCAAAGCGGGCCCTTGCAGGGTAAGAGGCCGCAAATGCGGCGCCAATTGGACCAACCCCCGGCATTCCGGGCGGCATACGCTGCGAAATCTGCTCTATTGTTGATTTCCGTGTCGTAATCACACTGGATACGAGTTATTGAGAGTTTCCTTGACACTGCATATGCGAAAAAAAGTTAACGTCGACGAGTTGATAGTCGGTATGTACCTTGAAAGAATCGACGCTTCTTGGATCAGAAACCCGTTTTGGCGCGGCAGCTTTGTCATTTCCGACTCCAAGGACATTGACCTGATCAAGGCCAGCAAGATTGCCGAGGTCTGGATCGACACGAGCAAGGGCCTGGATGTGGCGCCGCGATATGACGAATTTCCCAAAACGATGCCAGCCGGATTGTCCGAGTTGCAGCCTGCCGTGGCGATCATGCCAGCGCAAATGGGCGAAGAACTTGTCAGGGCCACCCGGATCTGCGACCAGGCGAAACAGGCGGTCACCTCGATGTTCCTTGAAGCCCGTATGGGCAACACGATCGACGTGGACGGGGCAGGGCAACTGGTGAAGAACATATTCGACTCCGTGTCGCGCAATGCCAGCGCCCTGATCAGCTTGGCACGCCTGAAGACTGCGGACGACTACACCTATATGCATTCGGTGGCAGTTTGCGCCTTGATGATCGCCTTGGCGCGTCAACTGGGACTCGATGAGCATCAGGCCCGTGCAGCCGGCGAGGCCGGTCTGCTGCATGACATGGGCAAAGCCCTGATTCCGATGGAGTTGCTCAACAAGCCGGGAAAACTCACCAAAGAGGAGTACGCCATCGTCCGTGGGCACCCTGAACTGGGCCATGCCTTGCTCTGCAAGGCATCCGGCGTCAGTGACATCGCGCTCGACGTGTGCCTGCACCACCACGAGAGAATGGACGGCGCAGGGTACCCGATGGCGCTCAGGGGCGACCGGATCAGCCTGTTTGCGAAGATGGGCGCGGTGTGCGACGTGTATGACGCCATCACCTCCAACCGGCCCTACAAGGCAGGCTGGGATCCGGCGGAGTCGGTGCGCAAGATGGGCCAATGGGCCGAGGGACATTTCGACCCGGTTGTGTTCCAGGCCTTTGTCAGGAGCCTGGGCATCTATCCTGTGGGGTCCCTGGTGCGCCTGAATTCCGGTTTGCTGGGCGTGGTGGTACTTCAGAACCCCAGTGCGTTGACAATGCCTGTCGTCAAGGTTTTCTTTTCCACCAAGGCCGGCGAGCGCATCGAGCCCGTTGTAATCGATCTGTCAGAGCGCCACGCGCGCGAGAAGATCGTGGCGCGCGAGGACCCAGCCAAATGGCGGTTCCCCGACCTCAATGCCCTGTGGTCCGCCGGCGAGGTAAACTTCATCTCCTGAGCGGCGAGGCCCACGCTGGCGTTCAGCACCCTCTGGTAACGGGCATCTCCACCTCGCTTGGACGATCTGCGTATTTGCCCAGTTCGAGTTTGGCGATGGCATTGCGGTGCACTTCATCCGGTCCATCGGCGAACCGCAGCGTGCGCGCCGTGACATAGGCATAGGCCAGCGGAAAGTCGTCGCACATGCCGCCACCGCCGTGCACCTGGATGGCCCAGTCGATCACCTCGCAGGCCATTCGCGGTGCGACGACCTTGATCATCGCGATCTCGTTTTTCGCCACCTTGTTGCCCGCGACATCCATCAGCCATGCCGCCTTGAGCGTGAGCAGGCGCGCCATGTCGATCTTGCAGCGGGCTTCGGCGATGCGCTCCTGCGTGACGGTCTGCGAGGCCACGGTCTTGCCGAAGGCGACGCGGGCGGACGCCCGCCGGCACATGAGTTCGAGTGCGCGCTCGGCCAGCCCGATCAGGCGCATGCAGTGGTGGATGCGTCCCGGACCGAGTCGGCCCTGGGCGATCTCGAAGCCGCGCCCCTCGCCCAGAAGGATATTGCCCACCGGCACACGCACGTTGTCGAAGAACATCTCCACGTGGCCATGCGGGGCGTCGTCATATCCCATGACATTGAGCGGACGCACGATGCGCAGCCCGGGTGTGTCGGCCGGCACCAGCACCATGCTTTGCTGCGAGTGGCGCGGAGCCTGCGGGTCGGTCTTTCCCATCACGATGAAGATCGCGCAGCGCGGGTCGGAGGCGCCGGATATCCACCATTTGTGGCCATTGATGACATAGTCGTCGCCCTGGCGCTCGATGCGGGTGGCAATGTTGGTGGCGTCGCTGGACGCCACCTCGGGTTCGGTCATCGCGAACGCGGAGCGGATCCTGCCCTCCAGCAAGGGCTGCAGCCAGCGGGCCTTGCTTTCCTCCGACCCATAGCGGGCGATGGTTTCCATGTTGCCGGTGTCTGGCGCCGAGCAATTGAACACCTCGCTGGCCCACGGTATCCGCCCCATGATCTCGGCCAGTGGCGCATATTCCTGGTTGGTGAGGCCGGCGCCGGAATAACCGGAGGCGGCTGCACTGTCGACCGGCAGAAAGAGGTTCCACAGCCCGGCGGCCTGTGCCCTGGGCTTGAGCCTTTCGATCGTCTGCAGCGCGGTCCAGCGCCGGCCGGCCAGGGTGTTGGCCTCCAGTTCCTGCCGGTAGTCGGTTTCTGCAGGGTAGACATGCTCGTCCATGAATCGCTGCAGCCCGGCCTGCAGTTCCTGGGTCTTGGCGGAATAGGCGAAATCCATGGGGGTTCTCCGGTAGGTGATGCCTTTGGCAGGCAGTGGAAACGTCAGGCCTGCTGCGCGAACTGCCACGCCATGCGGGCCATCGGGACGACGCCCCGGGCCGACTGCTCCGCTTGCGCGCTGGACGCGGTGCCCGCCTCGATGCGCTTGGCAATGCCCTGCAGGATGGCCGCGATGCGGAACATGTTGTAGGCCATGTAGAAGTTCCAGTCCTGTCGCAACTCGGCAGGTGTGGCCAGGCCGGTGCGTTCACAGTACCACGCGATGTAGCGTTCTTCGCTGGGGATGCCCAGGCTGGCGATGTCGAGCCCTCCGATCCCCCGGAATGCGCCCGGGGGAATATGCCAGGCCATGCAGTGGTAGCTGAAGTCCGCCAGCGGATGGCCCAGCGTGGACAGTTCCCAGTCCAGTACGGCGATGGCGCGGGGTTCGGTGGAGTGGAACATCAGGTTGTCCAGCCGGTAGTCGCCGTGCACGATGCTGGTCTTGCTCTCGTCGCGCGCGCTGTCCGGCATGTTGGCTGGAAGCCAGGCGATCAGCTTGTCCATCTCGTCGATCTGTTGCGTTACCGAGGCCACATACTGCTTGCTCCAGCGGCCGATCTGCCGCTCGAAGTAGTTGCCCGGCCTGCCGTAACTGGCCAGGCCCTGCTGGCGGAAGTCGACCGTGTGCAGCGCAGCGATCACGCGGTTCATCTCTTCGTAGATCCCGGCCCGTCCGTCCGGGGTCATGCCTGGCAGGGACTGGTCCCACAATACGCGGCCCTGCATGAACTCCATGATGTAGAAGGCGCGCCCGATCACCGCCTCGTCCTCGCACAGGCAATACATGCGGGGCACCGGCACGGGGGTGCCCTGCAGCCCGCGCATCACCGCGAACTCGCGTTCCACCGCATGCGCTGATGGCAGCAGCTTGGAGACAGGGCCCGGCTTGGCACGCATCACGTAGCTGCGTTGCGGGGTGATCAGCTTGTAGGTCGGATTGGATTGCCCGCCCTTGAACATCTCGACGCTCAGGGGGCCCTGGAAGCCTTCGAGGTTGCGCTCCAGCCAGGCATGCAGGGCAGCGGTGTCGAAAAGGTGCTGGTCGCTCACCGCGCGGGTGCCGACGTAATTGTCGAAGTCGCTCATGGGGAATCTCTCACGGTTCAGTTTCAACGATGCGCATGAGCGCGTGGCGGTTGCGCACCACCAGGCCACCGGGCTCGATCCGGATGATCTCCTCGCGCTCCATCGACTTCAGCTCCTGGTTGACGCGCTGGCGCGATGCTCCCAGCAATTGGGCGAGCTCCTCCTGCGCCAGTTGCAGTCCGATGCGCATTTCGGTGGCGTTGGACAGGCTCGCGATACCATAGCTGCGTACCAGGTGGATCAGCTGCTTGGCGAGCCGCGCGCGCAAGGGCAGGGTGTTCAGGTCCTCGACCAGACCGTAAAGCTGGCGGATGCGGCGTGCGTGCAGGCGCAGCATGGCTTCGTAGAGCTCGACATGGGTCGACAGGATCTTCTTGAAATCGGCCTTGGCCACACACAGGGTGGTGCATTCGCCATGCGCGTAGGCATCGTGGGTGCGACGGTCGCCGTCGAATATCGATACGTCCCCGAACCAGATACCGGGCTCCACATAGGTCAGGGTGACCTGCTTGCCCGAGATGGATGTCGAGCTGACCCTTACCGCGCCTTTGGCACAGGCCAACCATTCCTCGGGTGGATCGCCGCGCGCGGCGATCAGGTCGCCGTCGCGAAATCGCTTGACATAAGCGCATCGGAGGATGTCGTGCCGCAATGAGGGAGAGAGGGAACTGAACCAGCGACCGGAGTTGATCGCCTCGCGTTCCTCGATGGTAAGGATCGGGTTGTCCATGGCCTGTCTTTTCCGTGACTGTGGATCCCGAGAATTGTCGCGCGCGGTACGGTAGCCGGGCCGTCAGGCCTCGATATGCAGCAGGCTCAGGCCGATCGCGCCGCGTCGCCGCAGCCAGGGGCTGGGCCGGTAGCGGGTGTCTCCATACACGGTCTGCATGTTGAACAGCACCTCCAGCACATTGGTTGGCCCGTACAGGTTGCCCATCTCCAGTGGCCCCATCGGATACCCCAGGCCCAGCTTGACGGCTGTTTCCAGGTCCTGCGGCGAGCAGACCCCCTGCTGGCACATGTCGGAGGCGATGTTGACGATGGCAGCCACGACGCGCTGGGTCACGAAGCCGCCACTGTCGCGGATGACGCTCACCGGTTTGCCGTCCCGTGCCATCAGGGCATGCGCCGCTTCGCGCATATCGGAGCGGGTCGCGGGGTTGGTGGCCAGCACACGGCGGCGCGTGCTGGCGTCGTCGACCAGCATGTCGATGCCAACGGTGCGCGACGGGTCCAGACGCTCGACCACTGCGATGGTGGTGATGTCGAAGCCCAGCGGCGCCACCAGGATGAGTGCGGACGCCGAAGGGGTCGCACCGGTCTCGATGCTGGCGCCGAGGTCCTTGAGGAGCTGGAGCAACTGGGCACGGCGGGCCGCCCGCGGCGATACCCACACGGGGGGCAGGGTGTCGGGCGCCGGTGCCGCTGGTTCGGGCGCCACCTGTGGACTTCCGTCGACGTAGGGGTAGAACCCCTCTCCCGTCTTGCGTCCCAGCAGACCACCCGCAAGGCGCTGTGCGGCGATGGCGCTGGGCCGGTAGCGCGGCTCGTCATAGTACTGGCGGTAGATCGACTCCATGACTGGATGGGACACATCAAGCCCGGTGAGATCGAGCAGCTCGAAGGGGCCGAGCCTGAAGCCGACCTGGTCGCGCAGGATCCTGTCCACCGTGGGGAAATCGGTGATTCCCTCGGAAACAATGCGCAGCGCCTCGGTGCCGTAACCCCGCCCGGCATGGTTGACGATGAAGCCGGGGGTGTCGCTGGCCCGCACTGGCGTGTGGCCCATCTGGCGCACAAAGGCGGCCAGGGAATCGCATACGGTGGGTGCCGTGCGAAGTCCGGCAATGACTTCAACCACCTTCATCAGGGGTACCGGATTGAAGAAGTGCAGCCCTGCAAAACGCGCCGGCCGCTGCAGCTGTGCCGCGAGCGCGGTGACCGACAGGGAGGAGGTGTTGGTTGCCAGCACGGTGCTGGTACCCACCACTGCTTCCAGGGACTGGAACAGGGTGGTCTTGGCCTCCAGCCGTTCAATGATCGCCTCCACCACGAGGTCGCAAGTGGCCAGGTCTGCCAGGCTGTCTACACAAAGCGTTCGGGCACGCAGATCAGCGACCTGAGCGGCCGAGAGGCGCCCCTTGTCGGCCATCTTGTCCCATTGGATGAACAGCGCGTCTCTGGCCTTGGAGCTTGCCTCGGGCTGGCTGTCATACAGGCGCACGATGCTGCCGGCCTGGGTTGCCACCTGGGCAATTCCGCGGCCCATGGCGCCGGCCCCGATGATCCCGATGGTCTTGAATATAGGGGTCATGTGTTGGATTATTGCCTTATTGCGCAGGCTCGGCCCCCTGAGCGCGCCGGGGATTCCGTGCCTGAGCGCAATGCTGTGCGAGAATTTGCAAAAAGCCCTTGCGTAAAGGGCTTGGTCCGCCAAAGATTTTCTTCGGTTCCCATTCCTTCACTCATGCCGACAAAGATAATCAGGATACTGGGGTTTGCGTTGCTCATTGCAGCTCTCGAAGCCCAGGCATTGACTTTGGGCCGGTTGCGCGGCGCGGCCATCATCGGGCAGGGCCTCGATGTCTCGGTTCAGGTGCAGACGGACGCGGATGAGTCTCTGTCCAACTTGTGTCTGGAAGCCGAAGTGTTTCATGCCGACGCACGGCAGGATTCCCCCAGGGTGCGGGTGAGCTTTGATCCGGTGCCACCGGGGCAGGCATCCGTCGTGCGCATCCGGTCCTCTGTTGCGGTCGACGAACCCGTGGTGACCGTCTACCTGAGTGCCGGCTGTTCCCAGAAGATCACTCGCCGGTACGTCATGCTGGCGGATGTCGTGAGCGAGCAGGCGCCACCTGTTGCCGCACCTGCCCTGCAGGTGCCCCTGGTGAATCCGGCTCCGACGCCCGGGTCTGCCCAGGCGGCATCGGCCAGCCCACCAGCGGCTCCCCCTGCCTCGTCGGGTGTGCCTGCAGGCTCCAGTGTGGGCCCGGCTGCGGGCTCCGCTGCGGCTGCGCCCGCTGCGCCGACCCGGCGTGCCGAGCCTCGAGTACGCTCCAGGCCCGCTCCGGCCAAGGCTGTTGCCCCGGCCCCTGCCGCCCAGGCGGCCGAGAGGCTGTCGGCGGGGCGGGTGGCAGGACAGTCGCGGCTCAAGCTGGATCCCCTGGAGGTTTTGTCTGACCGCGTGGCGACACTTGAGAGTTCCACCGCGAGCGCGCCAGCTGCGCAGGCCGCCCGGGACAGCCGCGAAGCCGAGCGGCTTCAGACTCTCGAGAACAGTGTCAAGAACCTCTTGGCCGTGGCCACCCGGAACGAGGCCAGCATGGCGGACTTGCGCGCCCGCTTGCAAGAGGCTGAGGCTGACCGGTATTGGAATCCGCTGGTGTACGCGTTGGCGGCCTTGCTGCTGGTGAGTCTGGCGGGTGTCGGCTACCTGCTGGGCCGGCAAAATTCCGGACGGCAGGGCGCAGGTGGCAACTGGTGGAACGGCAATGCCGATGCGGCGGACGACGACTCGGTGCGTGGCTCGCCGGTCACCGTTGTCGGGCGTTCGGGTTTCTCGCCGATGTCGGCTCCCGCTCCCCTGTCGGGGCGGGATTCATTGCCGGGCGCCGACCAGACGCCGCAGCAGGTCCAGCGGGCGGTCCCGCCCGCCAACGCGGCGCCCATCACGCAGGTGGATGTCAGCCTGATGGAGATGAGCGAGTCTACATTCGACCGCCTGATGCAGTCCGGTGCCTCGCACAGCGCGGTGCGCAAGTCCAGGCAGGCCGAGACAGCTGAACCTCTAGGGGGCGCTGTTGCCGGTGCCAGCCGGCGCCTGATCAATGCCGAAGAGCTTTTCGACATCCGCCAGCAGGCAGAATTCTTCGTTTCGCTGGGCCAGACCGATCAGGCGGTGCGGATCCTCGAAAATCGCATCAGCGAGAGCGGGGAGTCCAGCCCACTGGCCTACCTTGACCTGATGAAGATTTTCCACTCGCTCGGACTCAAGGCGGATTTCCGTCAGGTCAGCGAGGATTTCAACGTTCTGTTCAATGTGCGCGTGCCAGAGTTCGCAGGCTTTGACGAAGAGGGACGCGACCTGGAGGATTACCCGGACGTTCTGGCCACCGTGACCGCGGTGTGGGGAAAGCCGGAGATCTTCGCGAACATCGAGGCCTTGCTGTTCCGGGACCAATGGAGCACACAGCGTGAGCCGGTAGACCTCGCGGCCTTCCGGGACCTGCTCTTGCTGCATGCGGTCGCCTATACCGCGTCCGGCTTGCCTGACGCGATGCATGCGGCCGCGCACCGCAGCATTCCCCGCAGCCCATTCTCGGAAGCTCCAAAGTTCATGCCGCAGGCGCTGGCGCCGACGTCCGCCACAGAGCCACTGCCTGAGCTGGATGTGGCGGGTGTGGTTGACGTGGATCTCGATCTCGATATCGACCTCTCACTTCCGGAGCCCGGCTTTACCTCTGCCAATGCAGAGGGGCCCCCGCTCGCAGCCGTAGAACCGGGCAACCTGATGGACTTCGATCTGCCGAAGCTGCCAGACCATCTTGGCGATCCCAAGACGGGCGCATGACAACAGGCCCTTTGTGGGCCACCACCCGCTGCGGCTTGACCGGGTGGAGAATTGCGCTTCAGCGACGGACCTGCAACGCGCCAGGGTTCACGATGTTGCTTGGAATGCCACGGATGAAATTGATCACGTTGTCGAATGCCGCCCCGAACAGCGCGTTGTAACTCTCCATTTCGACAAAACCGATATGCGGCGTGCAAATGCAGTTTTCCAGCCGGAGCAAGGCGTGCCCTTGAAGGATCGGTTCGGTCTCGAACACGTCGACGGCCGCCATGCCCGGCCTGCCTCGATTCAGTGCCGCGATCAGCGCATCCGGCTCGATCAGCTCCGCGCGAGAGGTGTTCACCAGCAGTGACTCCGGCTTCATGATGGACAGGTCATCCAGTGACACCAGGCTGCGGGTGCTGTCGGTCAGGCGCAAATGAAGGCTCAACACATCGCTCTGGCCGAACAGCTCCGCCTTTGACGCTGCTGCCTTGTAGCCGTCCTGCACGGCGCGCTGCCGCGAGGATTCGCTGCCCCACACATGAACATCCATTCCAAAGGCTCGGCCATAACCGGCAATCAGGCTGCCGATGCGGCCGTAACCCCAGATTCCCAGCGACTTGCCGTACAGCAGATTGCCGATGCCGAAGTTGGGCGGCATGGATGCCGCCTTCAGCCCGGACTGCTGCCAGACGCCATGCTTGAGATTGCCGATGTATTGCGGCAGGCGCCGCATCGCGGCCATCACCAGAGCCCAGGTCAGCTCCGCTGCGGCCCTTGGCGAGCCGGAGCCTTCGGCCACAGCAATGCCGCGCTCGGTACAGGCCTGTACGTCGACGTTGCCGCCCACCTGACCGGTCTGTACGACAAGCTTGAGACGGGGCAGTTTCTCGATCAGAGGTCGCGTCAGGTGTGTGCGCTCCCGGATCAGGACGATGATGTCGGCGTCCTTGAGGCGGACGGACAACTGACCGATGCCCTTGACCGTGTTGGTGTACACCTTGGCCGGGTAGGCTTCCAGCTTGCTGGCGCAGGCGAGTTTGCGCACCACATCCTGGTAGTCGTCGAGAATCACAATGTTCATGCCGCCATTGTGCCTTGCGTGTCCGGCAGCCCCTTCGGGCAACCCCGCAGGAGCGCGCAGCGCAGCCGGGCAGTTCAGGGTAGGATTGCGCCCGTTCGTTCACCCTGAAACTGGAGTTTCCCCATGTCGATCTCGATGTCTTCTGCCAGCCTGCCCATCTGCACAACCGTGCTCAGCAATCTGGCCCATGTGCTGGACAAGGCACAGGCTTTCGTGGACGTGAAGAAATGTGACCCCACGGCACTGACGCAGTACCGCCTCGCACCTGACATGTTGCCATTCACCAGGCAGGTTCTGATCGCCTGTGACGCCGCCAAGAATGGCATTTGGAGAATGTCGGGTGTGGAGGCGCCAAAATTCGATGACACAGAGGCCACACTGGCCGAGCTCAAGGCCCGGATCGAGAAAACTCTGGCGTATCTGGGCTCTGTTCCAGCGTCAGCGCTCGATGGCACTGAGACCAAGGAAATCACGTTCCCGGTGGGCCGCGACGCGACACGCACGATGCAGTGCGAGGCTTACCTCAAGCACTGGATGTTGCCCAACCTGTTTTTTCATGTGACGATGGCCTACGCCATTCTTCGTCATAACGGCGTTGAACTGGGCAAGAAGGACTACTTGATGGGCGCTGCCGGCTGACACCAGCCGCATGCCGCGAACTGCAGCGCGGGCATTCACGTGCCCGCTTGAAGGGCTGCTTCCTGGGCGGCGAGTCTGTCGAGCTCGGCGCACACGTCGGCCATCCGACCGGAAATCACCATGCGGCCCCCGTGGAAGCTGTTTTGGCCCGCATCTGCGACACGCAGCACCCGCAAGGTTGGGATCATCCGGCGGGGGTGTTGACGGCGTACAACACAGGGCATGCTTGCCTGGCTGGGAGCGCCTGCCGGGCACGGCGCCTGGGAGGGGCGGCGGCCGTCGCATGCAGCGGGTGGGGTGGCATGCTGCGGATGGGGTTTGGGCCAGACGCGTCTCACCCATGCATGGACAGGCGTGAGGATGCTGATCGCGGCAAACAGGGTGGTGGACATGGCAGGCCTTTCGGACGATGTGTTTACATCAACATGGTGTTGCGGATCAGGCCGACGGCGAGGCCCTCGATCTCGAAGGGTTCACCAGGCTCCACGATGATGGTCTGGTAATCGGGGTTTTCCGGGTGCAGTTCGATAAGGTGCTTGTTGCGGCGAAAGCGCTTGACGGTGACTTCATCACCCAGCCGCGCCACCACGATCTGCCCGTTCTTGGCATCCTTGGCAGACTGCACGGCCAGCAGATCGCCGTCCATGATGCCGGCGTCGCGCATCGACATGCCGCGGACCTTCAGCAGGTAGTCGGGCTTGCGCTGGAACAGGCTGCTTTCCACGTAATACGTCTGGTCCACATGCTCCTGCGCCAGGATGGGCGAGCCGGCCGCGACCCGGCCCACCAGCGGCAGGGCGAGCTGGGCAAGGCTGGGCAGCGGCAATGCATATTGCTTGACACGGGACTCATTGATGGAGCGCAGGGCTTCACTGCGCAAGCGGATGCCGCGCGAGGTTCCACTGACCAATTCGATCACGCCCTTGCGCGCGAGGGCCTGCAGATGTTCTTCGGCGGCGTTGGCCGAACGGAAACCCAACTCGGAGGCGATCTCGGCCCGGGTGGGCGGTGCTCCTGTGCGCGCAATGGCACTCTGGATCAGGTCGAGGATCTGCTGCTGGCGCGCGGTAAGCTTCACCTGGAATTGCGGCAAGTCGATCATGCTCACTCCTTGGTAGGTTGACTGGAAGCTGTCTGCATATCCAGTACCTGTATTTTTAACCAGTTTTCAGGAATTTGCAAGTCATGCGTTCACAACCTGCCCATCAGGTGATCATTCTTGCGACGGGTGGCACGATCTCCGGTCGAGCCACCCACGCCGCCGACAACATCGCCTACACAGCCGGCCTGGTCGGCGTTGCCGATCTGCTGGCAGCCTTGCCGGCGGATCCGCAGGGCCACATTGAATGGGTCGGCGAGCAGCTGGCGCAGGTCGACAGCAAGGACATGGATGCCGGTGTGTGGGGCCAACTCGCGGTGCGCTGTGCCCACCATCTGGAACAGGCCTCGGTGCGGGGCATCGTGATCACCCACGGGACGGACACGATGGAGGAGACCGCCTACTTTTTGCATGCGCTGCTGGGTGCCCGCGGTGCACGCTCCAAGCCGGTGGTGTTGACGGGTGCCATGCGTCCTGCAAGCACGCTGTCGCCCGATGGTCCCCAGAACATGCTGGATGCGCTGGCGATTGCCTGTCATCCGGACGCCTGCGGCGTGGTGGTGGCGATGGCGGGCTCGATTTTCTCCGCGCCCGATGTGCAGAAAGTGCACACCTACCGCCGGGATGCGTTTTCGGCGTCCGATGCTGGCGCGCTGGGTTATGTGGAGGAGGGACGCATGCGCATGGTCCGCCCCTGGCCGACACCGGACGCGCATTGTCTTTCAGCCTGGCCGGAGTCGGTGGCCCTCGGGCCATGGCCGCGCGTGGAGATCGTGACCAGCCATGGGGGTGCAGGCGGCCATGTCGTGGATGCGCTGGTCGCGCATTCCGAGGGGCAGCCGAACCCCTTGCGGGCCATCGTGGTCGCTGGAACCGGCAACGGGACCGTGCATCGCAGCCTGGAAGCGGCATTGCTTCGCGCACGCGACAAGGGAATCGCCATCGTGCGTGCGACGCGTTGCAGCCAGGGGCGGGTCATGCCGACGTCGGCGGATGTATTCGAGGGGACGGACGGGCTTTCGCCGGTCAAGGCGCGCATCCGGATGGCTTTGTCCCTGATGCAGGACACCGTTTGAGATTCGCGGCGTCCTGGCGGATCACTGATCCAGCGCTGCGAAGGCCCGTATGCGGATTTCCTCCACCGATCCCACGCCGCTGATCATGCGGTAACGGGGCGCAGATGCGGGCTCCGCCTTCGCCCAGCCGCTGTAGTAGCTCACCAGCGGACGTGTCTGGGCGCTGTAGACATCCAGACGCTTGCGCACCGTCTCTTCCTTGTCGTCGTCGCGCTGGATCAGTGGCTCGCCGGTCACATCGTCCAGACCTTCCTGCCTGGGCGGGTTGAAACGCAGGTGGTAGGTGCGGCCGGATGGTGCGTGCGAGCGGCGCCCGCTCATGCGTTCGATGATGGCGTCGAACGGCACGTCGATCTCAAGCACGCAGTCCAGATGTACATTGGCGGTCTTCATGGCATCTGCCTGGGGGATCGTGCGTGGAAAACCGTCGAACAGGAATCCCTTGGCGCAATCCGGCTGGGCAATGCGCTCCTTCACGAGGCCGATGATGATGTCGTCGCTGACAAGTGCGCCGGAATCCATGACCTTCTTGGCGGCCAGACCCATCGGCGAGCCGGCCTTGACGGCCGCGCGCAGCATGTCCCCGGTGGAAATCTGGGGAATGCCGTATCGCTGGCAGATGAAGGTGGCCTGGGTGCCTTTGCCGGCACCGGGAGCGCCCAACAGGATCAGTCTCATGGAGTTCCTTGGAAGAATGGAGTCAACGCGCGTCGTCCGGACGCTGCCGTGCGGCGCCGGGACTCTTTTCAGGTCCCCAAGAATAGCATGGCACCGGCGTGCCCCGGTCTGGTTTCACGTCAGTGCGCGAACATCTTTCGGACCCGTTCAAGGTCCTGCGGCGTGTCGATGCCAGGTCCGGGTGACAGGGGGCTGACATGCACGACGATCTTGTGGCCATGCCACATCGCGCGCAGCTGTTCCAGTGCCTCTGCAACTTCCAGCGGGGCCTGGGACAGCTTCGGGAACTCCCTCAGGAAGCGTGCACGGTAGCCGTAGATGCCGATGTGGCGCAACGGCCCGGCACGCTGCAGCAGTTCTGTCGGTCGCTGCTGCGCTTCGCGCCACCAGACCTGTCCGCCATGGTCCCGCGCGACCGGTATCGGAGCACGGCTGAAGTACAGCGCCTGCCCCCGGGCGTCGAGGACCACCTTGACCACATTCGGGTTCTGGTAGTCCTCCAGGCTGTCGATCGGATGGGCTGCCGTGCTGATGCCTGCATCGGTGGATGCCTGCAGCAGTTCCGCCACCGCCTGCACCAGTGCAGGATCGATCAGTGGTTCGTCACCCTGGACATTCACCACGATGTGGTCGTTTGCCAACTGCAGCAGGTCACAGGCCTCGGCGAGGCGATCACTTCCGGAGGCATGGTCGGTGCGGGTCAGGACAGACTCGATCTGGTGGGCCGTGCAGGCCTGAACGATGAGGGGGCTGTCACACGCGACAACCACGCGCGGCCCCGACCCTGCCGCGCTGGCACTCGCCACCCGCTTCGCGACCCGGACCACCATGGGCAGTCCGGCAATGTCGGCCAGCGGCTTGTTGGGCAGGCGTGTGGACGCCAGGCGCGATGGAATCAGGACGGTGTAGTTCATGGGGGGCAGGGCGTCAGCCGCAGTGCCTGGCGCCTGCTTCAAAGGCCCAGTTCTTCGTCGCTCAAGGTCCGTGCCTCGGTTTCCAGCAGGACGGGAATGCCATCGCGCATCGGGTAGGCCAGCCGTGCGCTGCGGGACCAGAGCTCCTGGTGTTCCTTGTGCAGTTCGAGCGGCCCTTTGGTGACGGGGCAGACCAGCAGTTCAAGCAGACGTGTATCCATGGGGTGATGATAACTTTGCCCCCAGGCTCCGTGCGAGCAGTGTGTCCAGGCGATCCCAGAAGCCTCGAGGCAGCTCCACGATCAGTGGCACTGCCCAGGCATCCGGGCGATGGGCCCACAGCTTCATGGCGTCCTTTTCGGTACACACCAGGGTGTACCTGCCTGTCGCGCGCCACTCGGCTGCATCAAATGCCGCATGGTCCGGCAGTGCGCTGGTGCGCGCAATCGGCACGCCAGCCTCGCGCAGCATCGTGAAAAAGGCCTCTGGCTGCGCGATGCCCGCCACAGCCCAGACAGGCGCATCCGTGCTCTCGCCCAATGTGCGCAGCGACAGGCGTTGTCCGTCCGCACGCAGCGCGTGGGCGGCCAAGGTGCGTCGCACCCGCCATGCGGACGCATCAGGCTGGCCTCCGTCGGCCACGACCATATCGACCAGGCGGGGCCATGGTTCGCGCAAGGGCCCCGCAGGCAGCAGGAGGCCGTTGCCGGTTCCGCGCGGGTCAAAGACACAGATCTCGATATCGCGGCGCATTTGCAGGTGCTGCAGGCCGTCGTCACACACCAGGATGTCGATGGCCGGATGGTTGTCGAGAAGGGCACGTGCCGCATCGATGCGACGCGCAGCCACATGCACGAACGCGCCCGTCGATCTGTGGATCAACACGGGTTCGTCGCCGACGTCGGCCGCTGTGCTGCTGCCCGTCACTTCCAGGCCGTGCCTGCCGGGCCGGCCGTAACCGCGTGACACCACCCCCACCGTGAGGCCGCGCTGCTGCAGGTGGCGCACGATGGCAAGAACCAGGGGCGTCTTGCCGCCGCCGCCAGCGACCACATTGCCCACCACAAGGACGGGCACCCGCACACCGTGGGCCTGCAGGATCTGTCGGCTGTACAGCCATCGACGGGCCGCCACGAGTCTCCCGTAGACCAGCGCAATCGGGGCCAGCAACCAGGCCAGCGCCCCGCGGCGTAACCAGCTGTCGACCAGCACCCGTTGCAGCGCTGCGCCTGCCATGGTGTCAGCGTTTGGGTGCGCGGGCAGACGGCTGGGTGGCGAAGGTGATCTGGGTCAGCCCCGCGCGGCGTGCCGCCTCCATGACCGTGACGACCGACTGGTGCCGTGCGTTGGCATCGGCATTGATGATGACCACCGTATCGGCGCCCGCCTTGGCGGCAGCCAGGATCGCGCTGGCCAGTGCGTCGGGGCTGCTGCCGGGCACCGCCGTGGCGTTGACGGCAAAGGCGCCGGTGCTGCCCACACTCACGACGACTTCCTTGGGGTAGTCCCGCTGGGCATCCACGTCAGCGACGGGAAGCTTGACCTGCAGTTCCGTGAATTTGCTGTAGGTGGTGGACATCATCAGGAAGATCAGCACGACGAGCAGCACGTCGATGAACGGGATCAGGTTGATCTCCGGTTCGTCGCGGGAGGAGGTGCGAAAGTTCATGGCGCCTTGCGCAGCGTGTTCAGGTGGCGGATCAGGCGCTCGGAGGAAAGTTCCAGCGTCAGCAGGTACCCGTCGACACGCGCCCGGAAGTAGCGCCAGAAGATCAATGCGGGGATCGCGATGATGAGACCGAATGCCGTGTTGTAGAGCGCGATGGAGATGCCGTATGCCAGTTGTGCCGGATTGCCGCCAGGGGTGCCTCCGGTGGGGCCCTGCGAGCCGAAGATCTCTATCATGCCGACGATCGTGCCGAAGAGCCCCATCAGAGGCGCGGCGGAGGCAATGGTGGCCAGGGCACTGAGGTACTTTTCCAGGCGGTGGGCGACCTGCCGGCCAACACCTTCCATGGTGGCGCGCAGATCGGCCTCGCTGCAGCGCGGGTTCGCGTTCAGCGCCCTGAATCCGCTGGCCAGGACTTCACCCAGTGCCGAATTGCGCTCCAGCTGTGCCACCATGTCCGTCGAAGGCACACCGCTGCGCGAGACAGTCAGCACTTCATCGAGCAGGCGTTCCGGAGCGACCTTGATGGCCTTCAGACTCACGAAGCGTTCGATGATCAATGCCAGTGCCAGGATGGAACTGGCGATCAGCGGCCAGATCGGCCAGCCAGCGGCTTGTATGATGGAAAGCAAGAGAGTCTCCGCGCTCGGTGGGAAGTTTCCCTTCGATTATGGCGCACAGGTTTGTGTGCGTGCCGGGCCAGGCGGCGATCTGGCGCACGCGCAGTTTGCCGGATCGCCCACAGAAATTGTGGATAAGCTTGTGCAGAACCCGGGCATAAGCCCAGCACACCCTTTGCCGGAGCGGGTTTGCGTCGAATTGCTGACAAATAGGGCACTAGAAAATCCAATGAAATCAAAGACTTGTCAGGTTGGAGCGTGCGTTCTCGGGGGGGCCTGTGGCTGATGCGGCGCTCCGGACCTGGCAGGTTTCCGCATTGTGCCGCGCGCTGGCGGATGCAATGGATGCCCGTTTCAATCCGGTCGCAGTCCAGGGCGAGATCACCGGTTTCACCCGCGCATCCAGCGGCCACTGCTATTTCGCCCTGAAGGATGCCAGCGCCCAGATTCGTTGTGTGATGTTCAAGCGTGCCAGCAGCCTGCTGGATTTCGTGCCGCGTGACGGCCAACTCGTTGAACTGCGCGGGCGAATGAGCCTCTACGAACCCCGCGGCGATCTGCAACTCATGGTGGAGTCGATGCGCCAGGCGGGAGCCGGCGCATTGTTCGAGCAGTTTGTACGTCTCAAGGAGAGGCTGGAACTGGAGGGGCTGTTCGACCCCGCACGCAAGCGCCCGCTGCCACTGATGCCACGGGCCATCGGTGTGGTCACTTCCCTGGGCGCCGCAGCCTTGCGCGACATGGTGTCCACGCTCCGGCGCCGGGCGCCTCACATCCCGGTGGTCATCATGCCCGCTGCCGTGCAGGGGGCGGGTGCCGCATCCGAGATGGCGCGCGCGCTCGCCCAGTTGTATGCACTGGCCGGCGACGCACTGCAGCCGGGGCGGCCGGCGGGTGCACCGGCCATCGATGTGATCCTGCTGGCGCGCGGGGGCGGGTCGATGGAGGACCTGTGGGCTTTCAACGACGAGGCCCTGGCGCGGATGATCCAGCGCAGTCCCGTGCCTGTCGTGAGCGGGGTCGGCCATGAGACCGACTTCACGATCGCCGACTTCGTGGCCGACGTCCGGGCTCCCACCCCCACTGCAGCGGCCGAACTGGCCGCCGCGTCGCGCGAGTCCTGGCTCGATGCCCTGGCGCTGGCCGATGGCCGCCTGCGGCAACTGCTCTGGCGGCGGATGGATGTCCACGCGCAGCGCCTCGACGGTGTCGCTGCGCGACTCGGACGGCCATCGTCCCTGGCGGCCGTGCAGCGTTATCGACTGGACGCGCTGGCGGGCCGGATCCGGCAGGCCGCCACGAACCAGATCCAGTTGCAATCGCAGCGGGTCCATGGCCTGGCCAGCCAGGTGCCGGACAGGTTGCAGCGCGGTCTGGAGCGGCGTCGGCTGCGTCTGGGACATGTGCAGGCCCAACTCGAACTGCTGGACCCGACGCTGGTATTGAAGCGGGGATACTCCTGGCTGGTGGACGAACAGGGCCATACCCTGACCGATGCCGGGCGGGCCCGCAATGGCCAGTGGCTGCATGCGACCCTGGCCGAAGGCAGCCTGGATGTACAAGTGCGCGAGCGGGTTTGATCAATCTTCCTACAATCGGGTCCCGCGGTTCAACTTTACGAGGAAAACATGGAACACACCCTGCCAGCCCTGCCTTATGCCATCGATGCCTTGGCACCCCACTACTCCAAGGAAACCCTGGAGTTTCACCATGGCAAACACCACAACGCGTATGTTGTCAATCTGAACAACCTGCAAAAGGGCACCGAGTTCGAGTCGATGGCCCTGGAAGACATCATCCGGAAGTCCTCCGCTGGTGTCTACAACAACTCGGCCCAGATCTGGAACCACACCTTCTTCTGGAACTGCATGAAGCCCGCCGGTGGTGGTGAACCGTCCGGGGCCTTGGCCGCGGCGATCAACGCGAAGTGGGGCAGCTACGCGGCTTTCCGTGAAGCATTTGTCAAGTCCGCGGTGGGCAATTTCGGATCCGGCTGGACCTGGCTGGTGAAGAAACCCGACGGTTCGGTGGATATCGTCAACATGGGCGCAGCAGGCACCCCGCTGACCACGGCCGACAAGGCGCTGCTGACGGTCGACGTCTGGGAGCATGCCTACTACATCGACTACCGCAATCTGCGCCCGAAGTTTGTCGAGACCTTCCTCGACAAGCTCGTCAACTGGAGCTTCGCCGAAGCGAATTTCGCCTGACCCTGAGTCGCGCAGCCAGATAATGAGGCCGGCTTCATGCCGGCCTTCCTCATGGGGTCCACCTGGCCGTCAGGCTACTTCGTGGGAGGATCGAATGGCTTGCCGGTGAGGCGGAAACCTGCGCGAACCGCCCGCTTGGCAAACCAGCCCTGGTTCATCTCGAGCACGAACCTGACGGGCTTGGCCGAACAATGCGAGTCGGTGGTGTGGGGTTTCATGTCGGCAAGGTTGACGATGGTACCGTCGTCTGCCACGAAAGCAGCGGTCAGCGGCAGTGGCGTGTTCTTCATCCAGAAACACTGCTCGGTGGCTTGTTCGAACACGAACAGCATGCCTTCATGCTGGGGCATCTCGGCCCTGAACATCAGGCCGATCTGGCGCTGCTCCGGGGTGTAGGCGACCTGCACATCCATCTGGTGCATGCCGGCCTGCAACTTCACACGCGGCAAACCGAGCTGCGGCTGACCCTGGGCCAGGGCCAGTCCCGCAACCAGTGCGAGCACGAGGGCGACAGTGGTTCGGCGCGCTTTCATGGGTGGATTGTGGCCCAGAAAACCGAAAGCCCGCATCGCGGGCTTCGTAGTGCGGAACGCAAAAGGGCCTGGAAGACTCAGGCCTTCTTGTCCTTCGGCTTGGCATCGGCCTTCGCCTTGGCGGCGGGTGCCTTCTTGTCCTCAGCCTTGGCCTTGGCTTCTTCCTTCTTGTCTTCGACCTTGGCCTTGACTTCTTCTTTCTTTGCAACCGGCGCTGCTGCCGTGGCAGGGGCAGGGGCGGCAGCGGGGGCTGCAGCCTTGGCTGGGGCTGCGGCCTTGGCGGGCGCGGCAGCAGTCTGGGCCATGGCGCCGGCGGCGAAGAGGCTGGCGATCAGGGTGGCGAGAATTTTGTTCATTGTCTGTATTGCTTGTGTCAATCAAGGGCTGAATTGCCTGCGTTCCGGGATGAAAACGCCCTACCGTAACGGGTTCCCCCGACAGGGCGTTGACAGTTTCATGCAATTTTTTGAAGCTAGAATTCTTTTCACTTCCTGTGGGCCCTGTTCCCGGCGGCGTGCAGGTGTATCAATAAGCGGCCCGTCCGCCGCGCTTTAGCGAGACTACCCATCCATGTACCAGCACATCAAGGTCCCCACCGAAGGCCACAAGATCACCGTCAATGCGGATATGTCGCTCAACGTGCCGGACCAGCCCATCATCCCGTTCATCGAGGGCGACGGAACCGGCCTGGACATCACGCCGGTCATGCTCAAGGTGGTTGACGCTGCCGTGGCCAAGGCCTATGGCGGCAAGCGCAAGATCCACTGGATGGAGGTCTATGCCGGGGAGAAGTCCACCAACGTGTATGGTCCCGATGTCTGGCTCCCCGAGGAAACCCTGCATGCGGTGCGGGATTTCGTGGTGTCGATCAAGGGACCGCTGACGACGCCGGTCGGTGGCGGCATCCGATCCCTGAACGTCGCCTTGCGCCAGGAACTCGACCTGTACGTATGCCTGCGCCCTATCCAGTACTTCAAGGGCGTGCCGTCTCCGGTCAAGGAGCCGCACAAGACCAACATGGTGATCTTCCGGGAGAACTCCGAGGACATCTACGCCGGCATCGAGTTCGAGGCCGAGTCCGAGAAGGCGAAGAAGGTGATCAAGTTCCTCCAGGAGGAGATGGGCGTCAAGAAGATCCGCTTCCCGAACACATCGGGCATCGGCATCAAGCCCGTGTCTCGCGAGGGCACCGAGCGCCTGGTCCGCAAGGCCCTGCAATACACCATCGACAACGACAAGCCCAGCCTGACGATCGTGCACAAGGGCAACATCATGAAATTCACCGAAGGTGGTTTCCGCGACTGGGCTTACGCGCTGGCGCAGAAGGAATTCGGCGCCGAACTGATCGATGGCGGCCCGTGGTGCAAGTTCAAGAATCCGAAGACGGGCAAGGACATCGTTGTCAAGGACAGCATTGCCGACGCCTTCCTGCAGCAGATCCTGCTGCGTCCCGCCGAGTACAGCGTCATCGCCACCCTGAACCTGAACGGCGACTATGTGTCCGATGCCCTGGCGGCCCAGGTCGGCGGCATCGGCATCGCGCCCGGCGCCAACCTCAGCGACACGGTCGCCATGTTCGAAGCCACCCATGGCACGGCGCCAAAATACGCAGGCAAGGACTATGTCAACCCCGGCTCCGAGATCCTCTCGGCCGAGATGATGCTGCGCCACATGGGCTGGATCGAGGCCGCCGACCTGATCATCAGCTCGATGGAGAAGTCGATTGCCAGCAAGAAGGTCACCTATGACTTTGCCCGCCTGATGGATGGCGCCACCCAGGTCAGCTGCTCGGGTTTCGGGCAGGTGATGATCGACCACATGTAGGCGGGGGGCCAGGGGCCGTCGCCGCATCTGCGGTGGCGCCACCAGGCCACTGCGACCAGCCGCCGGCTCCATGGGCCTGGCGGCTTTTTTTTTGGTGCGCCCAGCATGGGCGCACTCCTGCGGGTGCAAGTCTCGCCGTAAGTTGATCACAGCGAACGAAGTGAAGCGCAACTGCATGAGGGCGACCGAGTGTGGGAAGGAAGCGTGGAGCA
>Ga0247831_1000700_pt1 | contig 72122 bp, 56 predicted proteins | sample LaCruzMarch2015__9_FD_192406 | JGI IMG/M metagenome (GOLD analysis project Ga0247831, IMG submission 192406) | Freshwater microbial communities from meromictic Lake La Cruz, Castile-La Mancha, Spain - LaCruzMarch2015_1m | ecosystem: Environmental > Aquatic > Freshwater > Lake | place: Spain...
ACAGGGCGCCACGTCAACCTTGGCGCCGACACAACCGCTCACGCTCCGGGCTTGTATGCGTCTTGTGGTAACGCATCCCCCGCGCGTTCAATCCCGCTCCCATAAAAGCCCTCGGCGTAAGCCGGGGGATCGGACCCACACACCCGCCAGACTCCGGCTCAACGGGCCGTGGCCGGCAGCACATTGATCACAACCGGAACCGATGCCTGGCCGCCATCGGCCGTCGCGCGGAGGTGAAACAACCGTCGGCCCGGCTTCGCAATCGGAGCTGCCGTGATGAAAAACTCCCGCTCCGTCTGCCCCTCCACGATCAGCAGACCGTTGAGCCCGATGTTGTCGACGAACACGCCATAGGGAAGGTTGCGGCCCGCATCGGCCCCCCCGAGTTCAATCCGCCCGGTGAAGTCGTGCCGCTGCGCCCCGACCCGGGCCGCGATCGTCTGGCCCGGTTGGATCGAGAACTCGAGCGGTCCACTGGACTCATTCGTCCCGCCCGCCGACGACGTGCTGGGCAGGATCGCCACCGTCACCTTGGGCTTGTCTGCACACTGAATGTCGCCGAGCGTGCCCGCCTGCTGCACCACCTCCCGCCCGGCCACGCTCGCCGTCGCCTTCACCACCACCGCCTTGTCGGCCGACTCATCGGGCGATGTCGCGTCGGTCGAGGCCGAGAGCACCCCGATCGCCTGCTGCTGACCAGCCTCGATCTCCACGGGCCCGTGGAAGGCGAAGCCCACCGGCAGATTCTCGACATCGATCCGCACCGGGCCGTCGAATCCCTCCGTCCGCGTGACGGTGAAGCTCAGTTCGCGGCCGCTGCCCGGGCTCACCTTCGGATCCTTGCCCCCCACGGCAACGCTGAACGATGGCTGCGGTGGCCGGATCATGAGCGTGTATGAATAGTCTTCGGGCTTCGTTCTTGCGTCCGTCCCCGCGCCCACCCCACGGACGTCCGTGAGCCGCACGAAAAACTCGCCATCTCGCGGCGGCGTGAAAAGCAACTGTGAATCCGCGCCGAACCGCTGCGATGATTCGTCGTCGTTTTCATAAAAGATTCTGAACACAGGCAGCCCGTTGGGCACCGGCATGGCCCCGGAGGGCAGCGGCTCCACGATCCACGCCGGCTCACCAAGCGCATGCGTGACGGCCGACGTTCCGAAAAAGGCCTGCCGGTTGCCATTGCCGGGATAGACCATGAAGCCCGAATCGGGCCCCTGTGGATACCGCCAGAGCCTGACCACCTCGCCGTTGGCATAGAGATATTCGTCCAGTTCCATCTCCATCCAGTTCTGCAGCCGGTAATCGCCCGACTGGGTAGAGTTTTTCCCACGGAACGTGAACCACGAGTCGCGGGTGGCCTGCAGGACGATCTGTTCCACGGGCTGCCCGGCGGCATCGAGCACCTCGATCCGTGAGTCGAGCAGCGACTTGGAGCGGGCGGCGTTCACCTCGATCAGGAGCGGCTCCCCCCGCCTGCCCGGGAACCGAAAGCAGTCGGCGTCGCCCGGCCGGCCGATCGTGCCCGTGATCACCGCAGGCGGGGAGACTGCCTCGGCCTGCTGCGGCAGGTCGTTGGGCTCGTGTTCCACAACCGCGGACGGAATCGCCACAGCAGCCTGGGGCGACGCCGGATCAGCAGGAGTATTCCCAGCAGGAGTATTCCCAGCAGGAGTATTCCCAGCAGCAGCGTTTTCAGCAGGAGTGTTCCCACCAGCAGGCTCAGCCGCCGCGACGGGATCGACTCTCATGCTCACGACCTCGAATGAACCATCCATTCTTCCAACGCCAAACCGGCCGTCGGTCAGTGGAACGACCGCGGAGACCTGATCCGGTTGCCGCGGGTAGTCATGCTCGAGCACGAGGTCGGGCACGCTCCATGACTTGAGCGAACGGTCTTCGGCCGACGTGATCAAGTGCCGGCCATCTGTGGAAAGTCCGATCGCCACGATCGGGCTCTCGTGCGCGAAGCGGGCATGAAGCGGCGGATTGATCGCGGGGGTATCAAGCGACACCAGCTTCCAGAGGTGGACCCGCTTGTCGCGGCCGGCGCCGATGACGTGCTTGCCGTCCGGCGTGAAGGCCACGGAAGACATCTCCCCCTGCGGCTCGTTGAGCGTGTCGAGCCGCATGCCGTCGCTCGCCCGCCAGAGCTTGATGGTCTCATCGGCGCTCGCCGACCCGAGCAGCCTGCCGCTGGGATGCCAGGCAACGTCGAAGATCGCCCCATTGTGAACGTCGATCGAGCGGATGAGCGTGCCGTCCGAAACGTTCCAGAGCCTGAGCGACCGGTCATAGCCCGCAGTGGCGAGCACCTTTCCATCGGGTGAGAACTCGGCGTCGTAGAGCACGTCGCGATGGTCGCCGAATGCGCGGATAAGACTGCCACTGGCCGCATCGCGAAGTTCGGCCACGCCGGACAGTCCGGCAATCCCACCGGCAACGACGAACTGCCGCCCATCCTGACTCACGTGCAGGGCGTTGCCCTTCCAGGGGAGCTCGGCGATGCCACGCCCGGCGGGCGGCGGCCCACCCACACCGACAGCCTCAGGCGGCATCGCGGAGAGCGTCCGGCCGCGCAGCACGACCAGCTCGCGACCGTCGGGCGAAACGGCGGCGGCCGTCACCGGCATTGCCCCCGTGTGCGGTGATAGCTTCGGCACGACGAGCGCCTGAAGCAGCGACACATCGGCAGCCGGCGGAGAGGCGCCGGCCGCAATCCAGGCCTGCAGCACGGCCAGATCGGCCGGCGGCACCTGCGGCTCGTCGGCCGGAGGCATGTGGTCTTCCTCGTGGCTCTGGATCCGCTGGATCATGACCGATGTGGCCGCGTCGCCCGGCACGACCGGGTCGCCCGACCCAACGCCACCCCGGCGGAGCGAGGCGAATGTCTCCACGGAGAACTCCCCCTCCTGATCGCGTTCGTTGTGGCAACCGGAGCAGTAGGTCCGCAGGATCGGCGCGATCTCTCGCTCGTAGGTGGGCGCCGCCGCCGAGCAGGGGACCGCAACCAACACACAGACGACGACGGTGCAATGCCATCCTGGAGCGAGCTTCATGATGCTAGTGCCTGAAGAGGAATTCGCGACTGGTGAGCAGCGACCAAAAGAGGTCCTCGACGATCTCCCGTTTTTCTTCAGGTCGTGCGGCCACGAGAATCTCCTCGATCGGCTTGCGCTCGGCGTCGGTCGGCAGCCGGCTCAGACAGCGGAGCCAGGCCTCGTCGACGAGGGCCTGCGGCTTCGGGTCCGTGGCCAGGATCTGCGTCACCAGGCCCGCCTTGGCCGACAGCTTGTCATTGATCGTGGAGCCGTTGGAAAGATGGAGCACCTGCACGAGGCTGGGCTGGTTCGACCGCTCGCATTCGCAGGTGATGTCGCGGGCATTACGGCCGAACGCCTTGAGGAAATAGTTCTTCACCGCCGAGTCGTGGAGCTGGATTGCCCGCGTGTCGTCGCCGTAGCCCTTGACCTTCTCCGTCGAGCCGTCGTTCATCGCAATCTCGGTGTACTGATCACGGACGCCCGTGACGTCAGAAATCGCGTCGCTCAACACCTCGGCCATCAGCCGCCGCGGATAGGCCCGCGCAAACCACTTCCGGTCGTCCTGATTCTCCTTGAGCGGAGTGCTCGACCGGCGGTATGTCTCCGACAAGAGGATCAGCCGCATCAGCGATTTGAGGTCGTAGTGGTGCTCGACGGTGAAGCGGGACAGGCCGGCCAGCAGCTTCTCGTTGCTGGCGGGATTGGTGGCTCGCAGGTCGTCGACCGATTCCACCAGTCCCATCCCGAAAAAGTTGGCCCACACACGGTTGACGATTGACCGGGTGAAATAGGGATTCTCCGCGGACGTCAGCCAGCGGGCGAGCGCCTCACGCCGATCGGCCGGATCGTCCAGCGACAAGGCCTCGCCGTCGAGCGGCGCCGGGGGCTGAGGCCTGCCGGTCCGCGGCTGGAGCAGTTCGCCCCGGGCCTCGACGAAGAGCGTCCGCTGTCCGTTCCCGCTTCGGGAATCGCCCCCCCAGCCCTTCGCGCGGACCCGCGAGAAGAGGTTGGCGAACGCATAGTATTGGTCGTTGGTCCACTTCTCGAGCGGATGGTTGTGGCACTTCGCGCAGCCGATGGAGAGTGACATGAATGCCTGGCTGACGTTCTCGGCCATCGTCTCCGGGTCTTGATGCACCGCGAAGAAGTTGGTGGCGCCGTTGGCAAGGCTCGACCCGCGGGCCGTCACCACCTCCCGCACGAGGCCGTCCCACGGTGCGTTTGACGCCACGCGATCGCGAATCCACTGATAGTAGGCATTCACCGCTTCAGGACGCAGCTTCGAGCCGCTGACGAGCAGGATGTCGGACCACTTGTAGGTCCAGTAGTCGATGAACTCTGGCCGGGCCAGCAGCAAATCGACCAGACGTTCCCGTTTTCCGGGGGAGGCATCGGCCAGGTAGCCGCGAACCTCTTCCGGCGACGGCAGCCGTCCGATCGTGTCGAGCGAGGCGCGGCGGAGGAACGTCGCATCGTCGCACGAGGGCGAGGGCTTGAGGTGGAGCTTCTGGAGCTGCTCGAGCACGAAGTCATCGATGAGGTTGGCCCGGGCCGCCGAGGCAAACACCTCAGGAGGAATCGAGTGGGGGAAGGGCACAAGCACCCGGCCCACCGCGATCTGCGAGGAGAACCAGGCGGTCACGGCCCCCTCCCCATGCCCCACGACGGTCGCGACTCCGGCGGGATCGATCGTGGCGACACTTTCGTCGGCCGACGTGAACCGCGCCCAGGGTGTGACATCGCGGCTGCTGCCGTCGCTGTAGACCGCGGTGACGGTGAACTGCCGCGATTGCCCCGGCACGAGTTCGGCCTCGGCCGGCCCAAGCGCTATGGACACGAGCCGCTTCTGCCGGGCGTCGGGGCCGGGGCAGCCCGCCGCCATCCAGGCGGCGAGCACCCTGTAGTCGTGGCCATCGACCTCCAGCCGCTTGCCTCCCTTGTGGGCCACTGCCGTCGTGGGCTTTGTCAGCAGCAGGCTCACCCCGGGGTCGGCCAGGTCAACACGCCGGCCACGGGCATCCCGTGTGATGGCCAGGTGGTCGGAGGCGGGATCGTAGCCGAAGAGCGAAAGCCGGAAGCCCCCCTTGCCGGCAAGCGCTCCATGACAGCCGCCGCCGTTGCAGCCCGCCTTGGAAAGGATCGGCATCACATCGAGCTCGAAGCTGACCGCGCCAGGAGACGCGGTGTTGGCATCGGCTGGCAACTCCGCAACCGCCGCCGGGCCGAGAAGGCCGACGAGGCTGGCAATGGCGATCCATACATGGCCCGACATGAAATGGCTCGACATGAAATGGCCCGACATGAAATGGCCCGACATGAAACACCTCATGCAAAGAGTTCCTTGATCGGATCGGTGCCAAAGTCTGTGAGGGCGAACGGCCGACCGGCCGGGCCCTGCAGGTGGCCCGTATGGTCGAGGCCGAGGCTGTGGAAGATCGTGGCCACGATGTCGCCCGGGCCCACTGGCCGCTCCGCGGGAAAGCCGCCGATGGTGTCGCTGGCGCCCACGACCCGCCCCCCCTTCACACCGCCGCCGGCAAAAGAACAGGTGAAGCACTGTGGCCAATGGTCGCGGCCGCCGGCCGGATTCACCTTCGGCGTCCGGCCGAATTCCGCGAGCCCCGCCACGAGCGTGTCGTCGAGCATGCCGCGCTGCTGGAGGTCTTCGATCAGGGCCGAATAGGCCTGGTCGTACATCGGGCAGACAAGGTTCTTCATCCCCTCGATCGATGTGAAGGGCTTCGAGCCGTGGATGTCCCAGGTAATCTCGTCGAAGACGGTGAGGAACGTGTTGATCGTCACAAACCGCACGCCATTTTCGACCAACCGCCGTGCCAGCAGGCAGCACTGGCCGAAACGGTTCATGCCATATCGCTCACGGACCGACTGCGGCTCCTTCGAGAGGTCGAAAGCCTCCCGTGCCTGCGGGCTCGTCATCAGCCGGTAGGCGGCATGGAAATTCTCGTCGAGCAGCCGAGCATCCTCGCTCGCCTCAAACTCCTTGGCCGCTCCCTCGACGATCTCCCGCATCTTCTTCCGGCGGTCGAGCCGGGCCACGCCGATCTGGTCGGGCGGCAAGAGATCGGGGACGCGGAAGTTGGGCTGCGAGGGATCGGCCATCAGCGCAAACGGATCCTGCGCCTTGCCGAGAAAGCCGCCAGCCTGCCCGTTGGGGAGATTGCCGCCGCCCCGCCCCATCAACTGCGGCAGCACGACGAACGGCGGCAGGTCGGTCCGTCGGCCCAGCAGATACGACGCCACGCTGCCGGCATGCGGCGTCTGGATGCCGCCGGTAAACCGCCGGCCCGTCTGCAACATCTGCCAGCCCGCGTCGTGCACGGCGGCGCCGTCATGACGGCACGACCGCACCAGCGAGAAACGGTCGGCGATGGCGGCATGCTTCGGCAGCAGTTCTGAAATCTCGAAGGCATCGGTCTTCGTGCGGATCGGCTTGAAGGGGCCGCGGATTTCGGCAGCCGCGTCGGGCTTCATATCCCAGAGGTCGAGTTGGCTCGGCCCCCCGAGATTGAAGATCATGATGCAGGATCGATTCTCATGACCGGGCCGTACCTTTCCCTCGCTGGCCGCGCGGACATACTGCGGAAGCGACAGCCCCGCCGCCGCGAGCGCGCCCACCTGGAGAAAGTCCCGGCGGGTCGGACCAGAGCCGCACAGCAGTGCTCGCCCACCAGGGTTCGCAACACGGAATTCAAACATGAAAGCCTCCTCTGTCGCGGGTCTCGCGGGGAACGGCCGCCGGCACACCTTCCATGGTAGCCAGCGGGGGGAGCCTGTGTCATTTGACGGTCGCGGCAGCTTTTTGTATTAAAACCGCATGGCGACACCCCCGCGATCCCGGCTGCCGGTCCCCTCGCAGGCCGAGCAGATTCTCCGTCTGTTTGACGCTGTACCAGACGTGTTGCTCTTCGTGAAGGATCGTCACAGCCGGTTCATCGGGTGCAACACCGCCTGGCTGACGCTGCATGGATGCCGCACGGTCGCCGAGGTCAGAGGAAAGTCGGACGCCGATTTCCATCCGCCAGCGCTCGCCGCGCAATACGTCGCCGAAGACCGTCAGGTGATGCGTTCGGCGAAGCCGCTTGCCGACCAATCGTGGCTCGTTCCCGACCACGAAGGCATGCCACGCTGGTATCTGTGCACGAAGATCCCGCTCTTCGATACCCGCGGACGCGTCTCAGGGCTGGCGGGAATCCTCCGGCCGTTCGACCATGCCGGCAATGCGCCGGAGGAATACCGGAGGCTGACGCCGGTGCTCGAATATGTGATCGACCACTACAGCCAACCCATCGCCTGCACCGACCTCGCCAAACGGGCTGGCCTGTCCCTGAGCCAGTTGCAGCGGGAGTTTCGCCGGCTCTTCAACATCAGCCCCGGCGACTACATCCTCTGGACGCGGCTGACGATGGCCCGTCGCCGACTGGAGCAGACGACCGACCCGATCGGGCGGATCGCGGTCGACTGCGGCTTCTACGACCAGGCCCATTTCACGAGGGCGTTTAAGAAGCATGCCGGCCTGCCACCCCAGCAATACCGCCTGCGTCACACCGACAGGCCGACATCGTAGGCGGGCGGGGATGCGGGGAATCCGATCGCTCCCATAGAAGCCCCCGGCGTAAGCCGGGGGATCGGATGCAATCACAGGCCGCCGCGCCAACCGAAACGCCGACACAATCGCTCACGCTCCGGGCTTGTATGCGGGGAATCCCATCGCTTACGCTCCGGCCTTGTATGCGTCTTGCGGTGCCGCATCCCCCGCGCGTTCCACCCCGCTCCCATAAAAGCCCCCGGCGTAAGCCGGGGGATCGGATGCCACGCATGGCGCCGCGTCAACCGAAACGCCGACACAATCGCTCACGCTCCGGGCTTGTATGCCCCCGCCCCCATAGAAGCCCCCGGCGTAAGCCGGGGGATCGCACCCTGCATTGCTCGTCGCCGGTGGTCGCTCAGCTTCTGCCCGGACAGACTTCTGTCTGGACAGATCGGGGTGCCGCCTCCATATTTTGGCTCTGGAACAGCCGGCAGCCACAACCTTGAAAGAGAATGCGATGCACATCAAAAGATACGGCTCTGTCGTTCTCCTCTGCTGCTTCAATCTGCTGACTGGCATCTTCGCCGTCGCTGCTGAGCCACCCGCCGGGTTCACGTCGCTCTTCAACGGCAAGGATCTCTCCGGCTGGAGAGGCCGTCCGCACCTCGACCCGCGGAAGGAGGCCGAGGGCACGCCGGAGGAGCGGGCCGCGAAGCAGGCGGAGTGGAACGCCGACATGGCCGCCCACTGGAAGGTGGAGAATGGTGTGATCGTGAACGACGGACAGGGCGCGTTCCTCACCACCGACCGCGACTACGCCGATTGCGAGCTCGTGCTCGACTGGATGTTTCCGAAGGCCTGCGGCGACAGCGGCATCTATCTCCGCGGCAATCCCCAGGTGCAGATCTGGGATCCGGCCTGCGAGCGCGATTTCAAGCATGGCAACCAGAAGGGATCGGGCGGCCTGTGGAACAATGCCGCCGGCACCGAGGGAAAAGACCCGCTCGTAAAGGCTGACAGGCCGATCGGCGAGTGGAACACCACCCGCATCCGCATCCAGGGCGATCGCGTCACGGTGGTCTTGAATGACCAGCTCGTCGTGGACAACTGCCCGCTGACCAACTACTTCGACAAGGCCGCCCCCTTGCCCGACCGCGGTCCGATTCAGATCCAGACGCACGGTGCCCCGATGCACGTGCGAAATGTCTTCGTCCGCGAACTCGGCACCCTCGACGGTTCCGGCCCCGGCTGGCGGGATCTGGGCGAGGCGGACTTTGAAAACGTGAACTGTACTGCCGACACTTGGTCGTGGCGAAACGGCACGGCCCGGTGCACGGGCAAGCCCGTCGGCGTGATCCGCACGAAACAGCCGCTCACGAATCTCGAGCTGTCGGCCGAGTGGCGGCATCTCTCGAGCGGCGGTAACTCAGGAGTTTTCCTCTGGGCCCACCCGAGGCATTCATGAACCTCACGCCTGGCAAACTCCCAACCGGCGGCATCGAGGTGCAGGTGCTCGATCATGGCTTCACCGAGCAGTATGAGAAAGCGACCGGCAAGAAGGGGGACTGGTTCAGGACCGATGGCGACGTATTTCCGGTCGGCTCCTCCGACATGAAGCCCTTCCCGCCGGCGGCCCCAGATGGCAAGCGGAGCTTTCCCACTGCGCGGCACTCCCGGGGCACGCCCGAGTGGAACCACTACTACATACGGGCGATCGATGGCGAGGTGCGACTCTGGGTGAATGGCCACGAGGTTTCGGGGGGCAGCGACTGCTTTCCTGCCACGGGCTTCATGTGCCTGGAGTCGGAGGGAGCGCCGGTGGAGTTTCGGCGGCTAAGAATCCGGGAACTGCCCGATCCCCGCACCGGATTTCAGCCGCTCTTGAGCGGTAAGGATCTCGCCGGCTGGCAGGGGGCGACCGAAGGGTATGAGGCGGTGAACGGTGAACTCCGCAGCAAGCCTGGTGTCGGCGGCAACCTGCTCACGGCCGAAGAGTTTGGCGACTTCGTGCTCAGGTTCGACTTCAAGCTCACGCCCGGCGCCAACAACGGCCTCGCGATCCGCATGTCACCCACAGGCAATGCCGCCTTCGAAGGGATGGAACTGCAGATCCTCGACGACGGCCATGAGAAGTACAAAAACCTCGAGCCCTGGCAGGCCCACGGTTCGATCTACGGCGTGGTCGCGGCAGAACGGGGCGGGTGCCTGAAGCCGGCAGGCCAGTGGAACACCGAGGAGGTGACCGTGCAGGGTTCGCGCATCAAGGTTGTCGTCAACGGCAAGACGATCCTCGACGCCGACACGGCCCCTTTCCGCGACGGCCAGCCGACGCCCGACGGCAAGGCCCATCCCGGCCTGGCCCGCACGCGGGGCCACATCGGCTTCGCGGGCCACCACGACGAGGTCCATTTCCGCAACATCCGCGTGAAGCGGCTCTAGCGGGCATGAGAGCGGGCATACAAGCCCGGAGCGTGAGCGATTGTGTCGGCACGACGATCGACGTGGCGGCGCCATGCGTTGCATCCGATCCCCCGGCTTACGCCGAGGGCTTTTATGGGAGCAGGATGGAACGCGTGGGGGATGCGGCACCGTAAGACGCATACAAGCCCGGAGCGTAAGCGATTGTGTCGGCACGACGATCGACGTTGTGGCGCCATGCGTTGCATCCGGATCCCCCGGCTTACGCCGAGGGCTTGTATGGGAGCGGGATGGAACGCGTGGGTGATGCGCCACCGTAAGACGCATACAAGCCCGGAGCGTAAGCGATGGGATGCCCTCTTCCCCGCATCCGATCCCCCGGCTTACGCCGAGGGCTTGTATGGGAGCGGGATGAAACGCGTGGGTGATGCGGCACCGTAAGACGTATACAAGCCCGGAGCGTCAGCGATGGGATTCCCCCACATACAAGCCCGGAGCGTAAGCGATGGGATTCCCCGCACGCTTGGGTCCCCGCATGCCGCAGCCCTGACAGCTATCCGCCGTAGGCCGACGCAGTGTCGCTGCGCACCAGATCAGCCTCGAGCCCGCGGTGCGGACGGATGCCGAGCTTCGACAGTTCGCCGTGATAGGCCCTCACACCCTCATCGGCGGCCAGCTCCCCGTCGGCGACTCCACGAAGCAGCCTCACGAACGAAAGCTGGTGCTCCGCGGCGTTGATCTTACGGCCGAAGAGCGCGACACGGGCGCCGTGGCGTTTGGCCTCGGCGACCAGCCCGAAGGCATCGTGCGTGGTGCCCGCACCACCGCCCAGGATCCCCACGACCACCGACCGGTCATAGGCCGCGAGCTGCTCCGTGACCCGAGGCCCCAGATACGGGATCTTGAGGAAGATGGGGCGGCCGGCTCGCGGCACGCCCGCCAGCATCCGCACGACATGGTCGGCCAGAAACCGCGCGATGTCCTGCGGCCTGTCGCCCGCGGCCCTCCCCGACACGCGATCGAGTGCGTTGGGAAAAAAGACCTCCAGAAAATGCCGGAACCCCGCCCGCTCGGCCTCGATGCGGAAGTCGCGGTAGGCCGTGAGCATGGCACGGTCGAGGGTGGCGTCGTCGTTGAGCGTCAACGAGAAGAGGCCCAGGTTCGCGCCGCGGGAGCAATCCGCATGGACGGCATCGACACGCCCGCACCGCGCCTGGGAAATCGTGGCCGTGGAGAAGGGGAGGGCGGGCTGGCGGGCATAGCTGCCGGTGCCGGCGGCCAGCCAGATATCGGTCGTGTCGTTCATCCGCACGGCGGGGGTAACGTGACTGTCGACGAACAGCCCCTCTTCGATGGCCAGTCGCTCGCTCGTACTCGCGCTCATGAGCATGATGTCGACGAGCCCCTGCCGGACGATCTCGCGGATGGAGTCCTGATACTCGCCAATCGATCGAAACGGGCCGGTGCACGAGTCGCCCCCCGGAGCTCTTCCCGCAGCGAGACCAGCAGCGAGACCTGGTGCGGCCAGCCCGAAGGCCATGTCGGCGTCCTTGGCATCGGCCAGGATGAAGTCCCGGCAGGACGGATCGGCGACGATCCTGGCGAGCTTGAGGTCGAGCGATTTCGCGGGCGGGTGCGGCGTCATGACGGCGGGTCCTGAGGGCACGGATCTGAATATCTCGCCAGCCATGCTACCTGAGCCGGATCGTGTGGTGGCCGGCCGCCACACAAATACGTAATACTTTTATAAAAGAGCATAACGCCAGCCGGGTACTCTTTCGCCACCATGGGAGTTGGAGCGGACGCGGAGTCCACCCCTGTTCGAACGCTCGACCGGCATCGTCCGTGGGCACGCCATGCAGCAGTCTGTTCTTCCCGTCATTCTTTCCGCCGTTCTTCCCGACAGAGGATGTCCCATCATGGCTACTGGCCCATACCGCTTTTCGATCGGCCCTTGGAATATCGGACGTGGTGGCGACCCGTTTGGTCCGCCCGTGCGGCCGCCGGTTGCATTCGACGATGTCCTGAAGGCGGCCATCGACCTCGGTTTCGAGGGAATCCAGTTCCATGACGACGACGCCGTGCCCGACCTCGAGAACCTTTCCCCGCGGCAGACTGTTCATGAGGCGGAGGCGATGCGGCGAAAGCTGGCCGACATGGGCCTCACACCGGAGTTCGTCGCCCCCCGGCTCTGGGAGCATGCCAACGGCATCGACGGCGGCTACACGAGCAACGACCCCGCGGCACGGACGTGGGCGATCGAGCGGTCGAAGCGGGCCGTGGACATCGCGATGGCTCTGGGCACCGATCTGATCGTGATGTGGCCGGCCCGCGAGGGCACGGCCGTCCGCGAGAGTAAGAATCCGATCGACGCCTCGCGGCAACTGATCGAGGCGATCGACGCCATTCTCGCCGCGAGCCCCACGGCACGGATCGCCATCGAGCCGAAGCCCAACGAGCCGGTCGACCATGCCTTCATTCCGACCATCGGCCACGCGCTGGCGCTCGGGGCCCGCTCGCAGGATCCCGCCCGGGTGGGCGTGCTCATCGAGTCGGCCCATGCCATCCTCGCCGGCCTCGATCCTTCCGACGAGATGGGATTCGCGCTCGCCGCGGGCAAGCTCTGGAGCGTGCACCTGAACGATCAAAACGGCCTCAAGTTTGACCAGGACAAGGTCTTCGGCGCCGCCAACCTCCGCGGCGCTTTCGATCAGGTGCGGGTGCTCGAATCTGCCGACTACGCCGCGTCGGGCGGGTTCGTGGGTTTCGACGTCAAGGCCCAGCGGACGCAAAAGGCCGAGTCGGCCACGTCGCATCTGGCCACAAGCAAGGCGGTGTTCATGCGGCTCGTGGAGAAGGCTCGGTCGTTTCCTGAGACGACGGCCCAGCAGTGCATCGCCGCCCGCGACTACGAGGCGCTCGAGCGGCTCGTGCTGGAGCACCTGCTCTCCGCCTGACTCCCGACTCCATGCCACAGCCAGCGACCACGTCTCTCTGCAACTGGTCCGCCCATGCCAGCCGCCCCACTCGTCGCCGTCATTCTCGATGCAGCCAGGCCGTATGATCGGCTGATCATCGCGGGTGTGGCCCAGTTCGCGCGGGAACGGACGCACTGGAGCCTCTATGTCGAGGAGGATCCACTTCAGAAGCTCCCCGACCTGACCGCGTGGCACGGACAGGGAATCATCGCCAACTTCGACGACCGCCGCGTGGCCACGGCGATCCGCGGTCTTGATATTCCCGTGGTTGGCGTCGGTGGCGGCTACGGCTGGCACGACGCCGCGACAGGCATCCCCTACATCTACACCGACAACGACGTCATCGGTCGGCTCGGCGCGGAGCACCTGCTGGCCTGCGGCTTCGAGACGCTCGCCTTCTGCGGCTACCCCCGCACGACGACCAGCGGCTGGTCGGAGGAGCGGGCGGCCGTATTTGCGCAGGCCTGCGAGCGTGCCAAGCGTCCCTGCCACACCTTCGCCGGCCGCCACGGCAACGCCCGTCGCTGGGCCGATCTGCAGGACGAACTGGCCCGCTGGCTCGCCCCGCTCCCCAAGCCGCTGGGGCTGATGGCCTGCAATGACGTCCGCGCCCGGCACGTGCTGGAAGCCTGCCGCACGCTGGGCCTGCGGGTGCCGCATGAGGTGGCGGTGATCGGCGTCGACAACGACGAGATGATCTGTGAACTCACCGATCCGCCGCTGTCGAGCATCGATCAGGCGGCACGGCGGATCGGCTACGAGGCGGCGGCCACGCTCGACAGGCTGATGCAGTCGGCGGCTGAGTCGCCAACGACGCGGGGCCGCGCTGGAAAATCGAGCCGCGGTGCGGCCGACCCGCAGCGAATCGTCGTGCCCCCGATCGGCGTCGTGGCCCGGGCCTCGACCGACACGCTGGCGACAAGCGATCCGGCCGTCGTCGAGACGCTCCACTCGCTGCGCCGCGCACCGTCGATCAAGCCCGCCATCGAATCGTTGGCCGCAGCCGTCGGCCTCTCGCGGGCCAGCCTCGAGTCGCGGTTTAAGGCAGCGGTGGGCCGATCGATCCACGAGGAGCATATCCGCCTGCGACTCACGGCCACCCGTCGCCTGATCACCGGCTCCGACCTGCCGCTCAAGACGGTCGCAGCCCGCGCAGGCTTCCCGTCGGTGCAATACATGACGACCTTTCTCCGCCGCCACACCGGCCTGACGCCCGCCCGCATGCGTGTGCTGGAACGCAAATAACGCCCCGTGGAGGCGAGTTTTCAACGTGCCGTCTTCGCTCTCCCCCGTGGAGGCGAGTTTTTAACTTGCCGTTTCTCCCTCCCCCGTGGAGGCGAGTTTTTAACTTGCCGTTTCCTCGCACAGATTCCACAAGTTAAAAACTCGTGGCCACGGGAAGGAGCCACCGGCCAAGTCCGTCGCACCCCAACTCCCCCGTGGAGGCGAGTTTTTAACTTGCCGTTTCCTCGCTCCCCCGTGGAGGCGAGTTTTCAACTTGCCGTTTCCTCGCTCCCCCGTGGAGGCGAGTTTTCAACTTGCCGTTTCCTCGCACAGATTCCACAAGTTAAAAACTCGTGGCCACGGGGAGGAGCCACCGGCCAAGTCCGTCGTTTCCCGACTCCCCCGTGGAGACGGGCTTCCAACGTGCCGTGCCTTCGCCCAAAGGGCCGCAGCGGGTATCTTCAGCCCCTCTCACCAGCCCCATCGGCTCGTGGTGACATTCTCGCCTCCACCATGCTCCTCGCCTCCAACCGGCCTTCACGGCATTTTTATCGCATGACCTCCCCGCACACTCCCCAGGCACGCTTCCAGTCGCTCGGCCTGACGCTCCCCACCGTCGGCAAGCCGGCCGGCCTCTACAAGCCCTGCCTGATCGTCGGACCGCATGCCTATCTGTCGGGCCACCTGCCAATGCTGGCCGACGGCACCCTCATGAAGGGCCGCATCGGCCAGGATCTCGACGCCGACGCCGGCAAGGCGGCCGCCCGGCAGGTGGGCCTGACCATCCTCGCCACACTCCTCGACAGCTTTGGCAGTCTCGACAAGGTCGCACGCGTGATCAAAGTGTTCGGCGTGGTCAACTGCACCGCGGACTTCGAGAAGCATCCCTACGTGATCAACGGCTGCAGCGAACTCTTCGCCGAGATCTGGGGCCCGGACCTCGGCGTGGGCGTGCGGAGCGCGGTCGGGGCCGGCTCGCTTCCTGCGGGCGTTCCCGTCGAGATCGAGGCGATCTTCGCGCTGGCCTGAACGACCACACACCCCCGCGTCGGCCTGCCTTCGCGTTGGAAAGGGACTGAAGCCCCATGCCTCTGGCCATCGTCGCCATCGCGATCCTCACGCTCGTGGCACTCGTTGTCTGGGCAAAGGTGCACCCGTTCCTGGCGTTCGTGATCGTCTCGGCCGCGGCGGCATTCGCACTGGGCATGCCGGCCGGCGACATCGCCGGCGCGATCAGAAAGGGCGTCGGCGACATTCTCGGGTCGCTCACGATCGTCATCGTCACCGGAGCGATGCTCGGCAAACTCGTGGTCGAGAGCGGGGCCGCCCAGCGGATCGCCTCGGTGCTCGTCAAGGCGTTCGGCGAGCGACGCATGGCCTGGGCCATGGCTGTCACCGGCCTCATCGTCGGCATTCCGCTGTTTTATGGAGTGGGCTTCGTGCTGCTTGTGCCGATCATCTTCGCCGTGATCGCTCGCTACCGGCTGCCGGCGCTCGTCGTGGGCATGCCGGCGCTGGCGGCCATGAGCGTGGCGCACGGCCTGCTGCCGCCGCACCCCGCCCCGACGGCCCTCGTCGCCAGCTTCAACGCCAACCTCGGGCTCACGCTGCTCTACGGCCTGATCGTCGCGGTGCCGGCCATCATCGTCGCCGGGCCGGTGTTCGCCCGCACGCTGGCCGGTATTCAGGCCAAGCCGCTGCCGGGCTTCGTGGCCGACCCACGGCCCGAGCATGAACTCCCGGGAGCCCTGATCAGCATCGTGACGGCCCTGCTGCCTGCGTTGCTCCTGCTGGTCACGACGGCTGCCACGATGACGATGCCCGCCGACGCGCCCGGCGGAGCTGCCGTGCGGTTTTTCTCCGATCCCGACGTGGTGATGATGATCGCGCTGGTCTTCGCCGCCGTCTCCCTCGGCCTCCTGCGGGGCCACTCGCTGCCGAGCGTGATGCACACGTTCGGGTCGGCGATCAACGACGTCGCATCGATCCTTTTGGTGATCGCGGGCTCGGGTGCCTTCAAGGAGGTGCTGATCAAGAGCGGCGTGAACGCCCAGATCGCGCAGGCTCTTCAGGGGCTCGCAATCGATCCGCTGCTCCTGGCCTGGATTGTCACCGCCGCGATCCGGGTCTGCGTCGGATCGGCAACGGTGGCCGGGCTGACCGCGGCCGGAATCATTGCGCCCGTCGTTGCGGCGGGCGGAGTGGAACCCAACCTGATGGTGCTGGCCATCGGGGCGGGAAGCCTGTTCTGCTCCCACGTCAACGACTCCGCCTTCTGGATGTTCAAGGAGTATTTCAACGTCAGCATCGCCGACACGCTCAAGAGCTGGACGATCATGGAATCGATCGTGTCGGTCGTGGGGCTGGCCGGCGTGCTCGTACTCGCGCGAATTGTCTGACCGCCCCCCCGTGGCGGCAAGATTTTATCGAGTCAGTGCAGGGCTGTGTGTAAGCTTCCGATCCCCCGGCTCACGCCGAGGGCTTGTATGGGAGGGGTCATAAAAGCCCGGAGCGTAAGCGATGGGATCAACGCATCGTTTGACGCGGCCCCCGGCCTGGCTTCCGATCCCCCGGCTCACGCCGAGGGCTTGTATGGGGTTCCCGAATAAAAGCCCGGAGCGTAAGCGATGGGATCAACGCATCGTTTGACGCGGCCCCCGGCATGGCTACCGATCCCCCGGCTCACGCCGAGGGCTTGTATGGGGTTCCCGAATACAAGCCCGGAGCGTAAGCGATGGGATCAACGCATCGTTTGACGCGGCACCCGGCCTGGCTTCCGATCCCCCGGCTCGCGCCGGGGGCTTGTATGGGAACGCGCGAGGATCATGCGTGCGCCGTCTTACTTGAGCACTCCTAAGCCGGCCTCTCCCCGCAGCCGGTTGATCGCCACCCAAGCCGCCGGCACCTGACGGAAGAGCTTCGTCAGCTGCGACGCGGTCACGCCGAGCATGTCGGCTGCCGACTGCATCTCGAATCCGACCACCTGCAGCCGATCGATCGCCTCGGCGACGAGCGCCGGACAGTCGTCGTGGTCTGCCGCTACCACCAGCCGCCGGCCACGGACTCGGGATTGCCAAAGCGCCGATGGAGAGTCTGCCTCAGGTGCCTCGCGATGCGAGACCGCCAACGTCATCCGCAGCCTCCACAGCGCGACTCGGCGGTTCTCCAACTGCGACCGTCGCTCGGAGCCCTCCGCCGAAAGCCCCGTCGGGCGATGAATGAGCACGACCGCCGTCTCCACCTTGTTGCGGTGCTGACCGCCCGGGCCGCCGCGGCGGGTCCTTGTCTCATCACACTGCCGCAGCAGCGCGTCGGGGGGCAGGGCGGCTGGGTGCATGCGCTGACGACTCACTGCTTTCTCAAGCTCGGCTGCTCGACCGTGAGCACCCGCCTGAGCGGGCAGCTATCGGGAATCGCATGCCCCTGGCGATAGGCCTCCAGCACCGACCGCGACCGTGCGGCGAGCATCCTTCGCACTTCCCGTCGCTGCCCCTTCACCCTGGCGATCTTCATCGAATCGTAGGCCGTGGTCTGGTGCCGCATCCAGGCGATCACCGCCGCCTCAGCCCGCCGCTCGATCGGGATGCGTTTCGTGCGGGCCACGGTGCCGCTGCCTACCGGCGTTGCATGGGCCGCCACGAGCCGCGCGAGCCGCCGCGACACCACCGCATGCGTCTGGTGAAACCGCAGAAACTCCGAGACCGCCCCCTCGAAATCCTCGACGTATTCCTCCTGGACTTTTTCACGCCGCTTGGCCGCCGACTTCTGCTTTTTGGCGTAGGCCTCGGTGGACCTCTCGGCGTCGAGTTCCTTCTGGATGCTGTCCACCGTGGAGGCCGGCGCCCACACGCCGCGGGAAAAATTCCGGCGGCCGACCTTTTCCTGGACGACGTAGTGGTCGCCCGCCGCCTTCACCCGCCTTGTCAGCCCGGCGTCGCCGGGCGGCAGCAGCACCCAATCGGTGGGCACGGTCTTCACCGCGCCGGTGGCCGTGCGGACAGTGCGAGCCGACGGCCCCGGCGTGACGGGTGGATTGGGCATCGATCACATCCTGAAGAATGACTGAAAAGGGAGCGGGGGGCAGCCACCTTTTACGCGTCCAGCCTGAGCCTGAAAAGGTGAGTTGAAAGACGCTGGTCACCTTCCGACGCATCCGTAACGGCGGCCTGCGGGCCGCTGGGTGCTGGCGACGCCGGTGGTCATCGCCGTATGCGTGGTCCTGTAATTCGGAATCAGGCCGCCCGCCGCAGGACTCATCGTCAACGCGGCGCTCGAATTTCCTGAAGAAACGTAAAAGATCGACCGCAGAATGGAAGTGCAGCGGAGCCCCGCACGTCGATACTATTATGGAGTGGTGTGGCCCGCGGCGTTCGCGACCGCCGGCCGGCACTGGTCCCCCTCCACAGGAACGTGCACCGATGAAGCCTCCGCAGTCGAGCGTCTGGGCCGCGGTAGCCCTCGCGAGCCTCCTTCTCTCCGGTGTTGCTGCCCGCAGGGCCCCCGCCGCTGATGCCGCGGCTGCGACGACCTTCCGCAACGAGGTCGCGCCGCTGCTGGCCACGAAGTGCGGGGCATGCCACGCCGCCGGCAGCCCGGAGAGCGGGTTTCAGATCGATCACCGCGAGAAAGCGATCGCCGGCGGTGACTCCGGAACCGTGGGCATCGTGCGCGGCAAGCCCGACGACAGCGAACTCTACAAGCGGATCGTCACCGACGACCATGAAAGCCGGATGCCAGCCGATGGCGAGCCGCTCTCCGCCGACGAGCAGAAGGTGGTGCGGCTCTGGATCGAGGCCGGCGCCCCGTGGCCCGACGACATGCAGACGCTGCCGGAGTCGCTCCTGCCCAAGGGCGATGCCGCCCCTGCAAAGGGAGCAAACCACTGGGCCTTTCAACCGCTGGAGAGGCCGGCCGTGCCGGCTCTTCCGGCTGCGCAGACAGCCCTCGGCAGGAATCCAATTGACGCCTTCATCGTGGCCGCGCTTACCGAGAAGGGCCTCGCCCTCAATCCGGAGGCCGATCCAAGAACGCTGATCCGCCGCGTGTCGTTCGACCTCATCGGCCTACCGCCTTCGCCAGAGGAGATCACGGCCTTTGAAGATGCCTGCCGCGCCGCGGGCACCATCGCCGGGCCGTTTGCGGAGTTGGTCGACCGGCTGCTCGCCTCGCCGCACTACGGCGAACGGTGGGCGCGGCACTGGCTTGACGTCGTGCGGTTTGCCGAGAGCCACGGCTTCGAGATGAACAGGGCCCGGTCCAATGCCTGGCCCTATCGCGACTGGGTAATCGCGTCGTTCAATACCGACAAGCCCTACGACTCTTTTCTCAGGGAGCAGCTCTGCGGCGACATGCTCGGCGCCGACGCGGCCACGGGCTTCTTGGTCGGCGGACCGAAGGACGAGGTCGGCTCGCCCGACCCTGTGCTCACGGCCAACCAGCGGGCCGACGAAATGCACGACATTGTGAGTACGACAGGCTCGGCGATGCTCGGCCTCACCGTCGGCTGCGCCCGCTGCCACGACCACAAGTTCGATCCCGTGCTGCAGACTGACTACTACCGCATCAAGGCCGTCTTCGCCGGAGTCAAGCACGGCGACCGCGACATCCTGCCCCCCGACAATGCCAATCGGCTGAAGCAGATCACCGCCATCGAGCGGGAGCTGCTGCCGATCCAGCGCCGGATCGCCGAACTCCAGCCCGCCGCACGGCTCCGCCGCACGATCGTGATCGACGACCTCTCTGCCTCACAGACGGAGAAGCTCGCCGAGCCGAAGGGGGTCGCCACGCATGCCGGCGGCACGGAGAGAGGCCACGCCGATGAGCCCGGCGACATCCGCTCACTCCCCAATATCGGTAAGGAATACACCTGGTGGCAGGCTGCACCCGGTCAGCCCGTGTTCGCCTACGGCCCCAAGGCTGCCGGCGCGTTCCGAATCTGGCTCTCCTGGGGCGCCGGCTGGCACACGCACGCCCGCGATGCGAAATACGTGCTCGACGCCGACGGCGATCCCAAGACCACGGCAGACCAAACCGTAATCGCCGACGTCGACCAGCGACTTTTGTCCGATGGCAGCGGCGAGCCCACGCCAAGCCAGCCGCTCTGGAGCGGCTTGCGCGAGGCCGGCGTTCATGCGCTCACTGAGGCATCGCGGCTGCTCATCGTCGGCGGTGCTACTGAAGCCCCCGTCACAGCAGACGCCGTGATCTTCGAGGAGCAGGAGTCTCGCGACGACGTGGCCAACCGGACACCACACCTTCGTGGTCCGGTGTCGGCCGGCGAGAACGTCGACGCCTTCCCGCCGACGAAGGCACGGTTCGTGCGGTTCACGATCCTCGACACGACGGCAGCGGAACCCTGCCTCGACGAACTGGAGGCGTTCACCGTTGACGGCCGCAATGCGGCGCGCGGGGCGAGCCCGTCTGCCTCGGGCACCTTCGCCGACAATCCCTCCCACAAGCTCGAGCACATCAACGACGGCAAGTACGGCAACCGTCGGTCGTGGATCTCGAATGAGATCAGCAGGGGCTGGGTGCAACTGGAATTCCCTGAGGTGGAGGAACTCAGCCGCGTCGTCTGGAGCCGCGACCGCAGCCCGAAACCTGAACACACCGACCGGCTCACGACAAAGTATGAGGTAAGCACGTCACTCGACGGTGAGAACTGGAAGGTCGTTGCTACCCACGCCGATCGGCTGCCCCACGACTATGTCCACAAGACAGGCCCGATCACGTCGGCCGCCGAGCTCTCCCCGAATGAGCTGGCTGAGATGGAGAGCCTTACCGAGACGGCGGGGGATCTCAAGAAAAAGCTCCAGCCGCTCAAGACGCTGCCGAAGGCCTATGCCGGCCAGTTCGTTGCGGCCCAGAAGACGCATCGTTTCTTCCGTGGCGACCCGATGGCGCCCCGCGAGGAGATCGCCCCCGGAAGTCCCTCGCGATTCGGGGCCTTCTGGGAGCTCCCGGCCGACGCCCCGGAGAGCGACCGACGCAGGGCGCTCGCCGACTGGATCGCCCTGCCGAGCAACCCGCTCACGGCCCGCGTGATCGCCAACCGGCTCTGGCACTATCACTTTGGCACCGGCATCGTCGACACGCCGAGCGACTTCGGCGTCAACGGGGCCCCGCCGAGCCATCCTGCACTCCTCGACTGGCTGGCAAGCGAACTCATCGATCCCGCGAACCCCGCCGACCGCTGGCGGCTCAAGGCCCTGCACAAGCTGATCGTCACGAGCCAGGCCTACCGGCAGACGAGCACGCCACGGGAGGATGGCCTGACGATCGACTCTGGCTCGCGGCTGCTCTGGCGATATCCGCCGCGGCGGCTGGAGGCCGAGCCGCTGCGCGACGCGATCCTTGCCGTGAGCGGCAGCCTCAACACCAAGATGGGCGGGCCGGGCTTCGACCTCTTCGAGCTCAACACGAGTTACGTGAAGGTCTACAACACGAGGACCACGTTCACCGACGAGGAATTCCGCAGGATGGTCTATCAGTCGAAGCCCCGGGCCGAACTCGACAGCTTCTTCGGGGCCTTCGATTGCCCCGACGCCGGACAGGTGCAGCCGAGGCGGACGGTGAGCGTCACGCCGCTCCAGGCGCTCAACATGCTCAATGGCGACTTCCTTCTCGACCAGGCCGCCCGGTTTGCCAAGCGGGTCGAGGGAGAGGCGGGGAGCGACCCCGGGCTCCAGGTGGGCCGGGCGATCGAACTGGCCTTCGGCCGCAAGGCGACCGACGCCGAGGTGGCCGCGGGCCGCAGCCTCGTTGCCGCCCACGGCCTGCCGATCCTCTGCCGCAGCCTCTACAACGCCAGCGAATTCATCACCATCTACTAGACATTCACAAACACCCAGCGATGCGAACACGCACAAGACGGCGATTCGTGATTCAACGAAACCAGCGAGAATCCCACCCCATGCGACACGAACTCTCCCATGCCGGCCGCCGGATGCTCGACCGCCGCGATTTTCTCCAGTGGGGCGGCACCGGCCTCTCGAGCATCGCCCTGGCAACGCTGCTCCATGAGCAACAACTGCTCGGCGGCGAGGCCCCGATCCGGCCGGTGATCGACCCGGCCCGGCCCTACGCCCCGCGGCCGCCGCACTTCCCAGCGAAGGCCAAGCGGGTACTGATGATCTTCTGCTCAGGCGCGCTCTCGCATGTCGACACGTTCGACTACAAGCCCGAACTCGTGAAGCGGCACGACATGCCGATGCCGACGGCCAGCGGCGAAAAGCTGATCACGTTCCAAGGCGAGCAGGGGAATCTCATCAAGCCGCTCTGGGAGTTCAAGCCGCGGGGCGAGAGCGGCACGATGACGAGTGATCTGTTGCCACACTTGGGCGAGCTTGCCGACGAGATGTGCTTCATCCACTCGATGACGGCCAAGAGCAACACCCACGGGCCGGCCGAGACCCAGATGTCAACCGGGTTCACGCTCGACGGCTTCCCCAGCATCGGCGCCTGGACGACCTACGCCCTTGGGAGCGAATGCAACGACCTGCCGGCGTTCGTGGCGATCCCCGATCCACGGGGCGTGCCGCAGATCGGACCACGACAGTGGCAGTCGGCCTTTCTGCCGGCTGTATTCCAGGGCACCGCCTTCAATGCCGACCGCCCGATCGCAAACCTCACCCGTCCGGCTTCGATCTCAGCGGAGGCCGACCAGGCCACCCGCGACTTTCTGCAGAGGCTCAACGAAGACCACCTCTCGCGGCATCCGGGCGACACCGATCTCGCGGCCCGCATCAGTGCCTACGAACTGGCTGCCAAGATGCAGCTCTCCGCGGCGAAGGTGGCCGACCTCTCAGATGAGTCGGCCCAGACGCTCGCGCTCTATGGCGCAGACGACACGAAAAACTCGCTCAAGGCCCGCTTCGCCCGCAACTGTATCCTGGCCCGCCGGCTGGTGGAGAAGGGGGTGCGGTTCGTGCAGCTCTTCAATGGCGGCTACGCCATGGGCGAAGGCGTGGGCAACTGGGACGGCCACAAGACGATCGAAAAGCAATACAGCGTGCACGGCCCGATCCTCGATCAGCCTGTTGCCGGGCTGCTGCGGGATCTCAAGGACCGTGGCCTCTTGGCCGACACGCTGGTGGTATTCGTGACGGAATTCGGTCGGATGCCGACGTTCCAGAAGGGGGCCAACGGCCGCGACCACAATCCTGCGGGGTTCACCGTCTGGCTGGCCGGCGCGGGCGTGAAGCGGGCATTCCATCATGGGGCGACCGATGAATTCGGCTACAAGGCGGTCGAGAATGTGGCGACGATCTACGATCTGCACGCCACCATCCTCCACCTCATCGGCCTCGATCACACGCGGCTCTCCTTTTACAACAACGGCATCGAGCGACGTCTCACCGATGTGCACGGCCACGTGATCCAGCCCGTGCTGGCGTGACGCCGGTGAAAAGGGGACGCAGCCAGTCCTGTTCGGCACGGGGGAGCGGGGTAAAGGCTGTCTCGGCATAAAGGACGAGACCGAAGGAGTTCGACCCGTGGCCGCGAGTTTTTAACTTGTGGAATACGCGCCGGGACACGGACAAGTTAAAAACTTGCCGCCACGTGGGAGCGCACGTATCGTGCTGAATACTTCTCGCTGAGTCCCCTATTCACTGCGCTGAATCCGCACACCGTGAAGGATTCGACCTCATGACCATCGAGCAATTCAGAGCGACCATCAGGCAGCAGCCCTTTCGGGCCTTTAACATTCACATGGTTGATGGGAAAGTCTTTCCCGTGGCACATCCTGATTTCGTGGCCGTGTCACCAACCGGCCGCTCCGTGATCGTGTTCCAGCCCGACGACAGTTACAGCGTCGTCGATCTCCTGCTGATGTCGGAGCTCGAGGTGCCACCGACGCAGAGCAAGGCCGGATGAAGCCTGATGCCTGGAAGACCTGGCTGATGATCGGCGCCACGGGCTTTAGCGGCCCGGCGGGACAGGTCGCCATCCTGCACCGCGAGGTGGTGGAACGCCGCAAGTGGCTCGACGAAGAAGAATTTCTTGCCGCCATGCGGCTCTGCATGCTCCTGCCGGGTCCGGTCAGGCGGCGAGGATACACACGCTGCCGGCCACGAGCCCGCCACGGCGCCCACTCATACAGACGCCCCGCAGGCTCGCGACCGGTCGCCGATCCAACACGCCCTGGTTACCGCCGTCCTTTGGGCCGCGATCTGGGGAGCCGCCTATCTCTTCGTCCGCCTGCTCCATCTGGCGGGTGGACGCGGCGCCGACATCGCCGCGCTCTTCACCGAGACCACGCTCCTTTCGCTGGGCGGCGCCTATGCGGTCGTGCCGTGGGCGCTCGATGAGTCGGTGACCCGCGGGTGGCTCGCGCCCCCCGAGCGGTTCGACGCGCTCGCCATGGGAGAGGCCACACCCGGCCCGCTGATCCTCGTCGTCACCTTCATCGGTTTTCTCGCTGGCTGGAAGACCGATGCCGCTGGCGCGGCGGCCGCCGGTGTGGAGGGCGCCGCGATCGCCACGCTCTTCGCGTTCATCCCCTCGTTCGCGATGATCTTCGCGCTCGCGCCCCTCGTCAGGAGCATCCGGCCGACGTCGGGCCTGGGCCGGGCGATGACCGCGATCGGCGCGGCCGTCGTCGCGGCCATCGTGCTGTTGGGTCTGAAGCTCGCGGCCGCCTCGTTCCTACCGAATGGGCAGCCGTCGCTGCTGCCCGTCGTCGTGGCCGCAGTCAGCGCCGTGGCATTGCTCCGCGGCTGGGTCTCGACGCCGGTCGTGGTCGCGGCGGCCGCCGCGGTCGGCGCATTTCGCCAGGCCCTCGCCTGACCACGGCGTGATCCTTCCCTTATGGCTTTGGCGGCTTCGTCAGGCTCGCCAGCCACGCGATCAGGTCGCGGAGTTCCCGGCGGGTGAGCTTGCCGGACAGATCGGCCGGCATCGAACTCGGGCCGCTGGTCCGCTCGTCGATCGATGCCACCGCGACCTCCTTGATTCCGCCGTCGGCCATCTTGAGCTTCACCCTCTCCGCATCCTCCGACACAATGATCCCCGCCACGGTCTGGCCTGCATCGGTGAGGATGACCGTCGTGCGGTAGGCCTCGGCCACCGTCGCATTCGGTGCCACGATGCTTTCAAGCAGATAGGGTCGCGGCTTCGTGGCGGCGATCCCGTCGAGCTTCGGCCCGACATCGCCCCCCTTGCCCTCGGCGTAGTGACACCGCACGCAGGAGACTTCGCCCTTCGTATAAAAAAGCTCCCGGCCCCGTGCGATATCGCCCCCTTCGAGCGTGTCGCTCCATGCGGCGACCATCTCCTCACTCGTCCCGGATGCCGACGCCGCGGCCGCCTCGCGGCCCAGCCGTTTTTGAGTAGCTTCAAGCACCTCGAGATGGATCGTCGGGTCGAGCCCACCCGCATCGAGCTTCGCCGCCAGCCGCTTCACCGCTTCGACGCCCGTGGGTGCCTCGATCCCCGCCAAGAGGCTGACAGCCGCCTGCCGCTCCGCGATGTCTGCAGAGCCGATCGCTGCCTCCAGTTCAGGCACGACCTCGTCCGCGGGCAGCCTCGCCGCGCGTACACTTCTTGCCGCTATTCGCACCGCCGGTTGCGGATCGTCTCGGAGCCTCGCAGCCACCTCGACTGCCGCGGCAGGATGTGAAGCGAGCAGACTATCCAATGCCTTGGCCCGCGAGGCTGGAGAGCACGTCGCATCGTGACACCAGGTCACGAGCATCGGGCCGGTCGAGGCGATGCCGAGTTCGGTCGCCGCCTGCAGCACGGCAAAACGCAGCGGCTCATCGAGCTTCGAGCCCAGCAGGTCGGGCAGGGCGGCTTCGAGAGCCCCGCGGGCCATGCCTGGATCACGTGGAACCGAGTGAAACTGCCAGAAACCAGCGACCCGGTTCCGCTGCGGCGGCTTTGCCCAGGCCCGCAGGGCGTCGATCGCCTCCACCCGCCGGTCGGTCGCCAGGTCGCTCCGGGAGGCCACGACGGCAAGCAGCCGCGCTCCCTCGGGCGAGCCGATCTTTTCCGCGGCAGAGATCACACGTCGCAGGAGGGCATCGTCCGCCTTGCCCTGCGGCGGCTGATACGACGCACATGCCGCAAGCGCCGGAAGAAGAGCATCCATGGGGAGATCGTGGATCGCCCGCGCCGCCTCCAGCACGATCCGCGGATCGGTGTCACTCAGAAAGCGAGCGATCCCGCTATCCCGACACCGCCGCATTGCGAGGCAGTCGACGAGTCGCACCGCCGCCGAGGAGTGGCCAACGAGCGCGAGACGCGCTGGCGCGTCGACCGCCCCTGTGAACCCCATCACGATCGCATGACGGAGGTGGGGATCGACATGATCTCCGGTGACATCCCGTTCCGCCATCGCGACAAGCCCGCTTGTTACTGCCTCAGAACCGCTTCCGAGTTGCCCGATGGCGATGGCCGCCGCAGCTCGCACCTGCAGGTTGTCGTCGGAAAGACGATCGAGCAGGGCGGCACGAGACGCCTGCCTGCTCGCGGCCGTTGCGTCGCTCGTATCACTGCAATCGGCCCATGCCTCGCCCACGCTCCGCGCCGCCACGCACCGGATCTCCCAGGCAGGATCGGCAACCGCGGCAGTGATAGCCGCCAGCGGCTTCTGTGCCGCCGAGCCATCGCTGCGGCGGGCAATCTGGTAAAGTCCCGTGAGGGCATGCACCCGGGCCAGAAGCGGCTGCGATTGATCGGTCGCAATGGACTCAAACGGCGATGCGTCGCCGCGGCGGGCCAGTTCCCACTGGGCCTCCAGCCGCAGCCGGCGGTCGGCATGCTTGAGCAGCCGCACAAGCTGCTCTGCTGCGACGGTGGTCCAGTCACCCGCCAAGAGCGCCGCCACGTTGACCTCACCTGCAGGCTGCGGCTCGCTGGGCAGAAATCGCCAGATGCGACCCTTGCCCTCGCCGTTCCAGCCCTGCACCCAGTCGCTCACCCACACAGCGCCGTCCGGGCCAAACTCGACATCGGTCGCGAGCACATTTTTGAACGTCTCCTCCTCGTCGTAGGGCTCGAAGCTGGCCCCCTTCGGCCGCAGCCGAAAGCTCCGCACGGAACTGCCGACAGGCCCCCCGCGAAAATCGGCCAGAAGGAACCGGCCGTCGAAGTGGGCGGGCAGCCCTGTGCCGGGGTAGGCAGCGAAGCCCGAGGGGCCAGCGCCGATGTGTGCCAGGGGTGGCACGAGGCCCGCTGGCTGCTCGGCGTTGGCCAGGTGCCAGATCTTCTCACGATGCCAGGGACCACGGTCGCCGAGATACTGAAACGCCATGTTCCAGCCGGAATCGCTGCCGGGCATGACATGCACCAGCCGCGCCTTGTCGCCGGCGTCGGAATTGTTGTCGACCGTGAAGAGGTTGCCGAGATCGTCGAAGGCGATCTCCTGCGGATTACGGAGCCCTGTGGCAAACACCTCGAAGCCCGAGCCGTCTGGCTCGCAGCGGAAGACCGCGCCGCTGGCCGGATCGTGGGCCGTGTGAGTCTTGCCCGTATCGTCCTTGTATTCCACCTTGTATCCACGGTCACCGATCGTGAAATAGAGCCGGCCATCTGGGCCGAGTGCGAGCCCGTGCATGTCGTGGCCCCGGAAGGCCACACGAGCGCCATAACCCGTCGAGAGCACGGCACGCTCAGCCAGTGTTGCATCCGCGCGGCCATCGCCATCGACGTCACGGAGCCGGTAGAGGCTCGGGATACATGTCAGGAACACGTCACCGCGGCGGGCAAGGATGCCGGCGGCCGTCCCCTCGATGAGCCCGTTGAAGCCGTCCGCGAAGACGGTCGCCGCATCGGCCACGCCATCCCGATTCGTATCGACGAGCAGCCGCACGCGATCGTCGTGCAGTTCCCATGAGCGGGCTTTGTCGCCGAGCAACCGCCGGTGATAGGCCTTCCGGTCCTCGACCGACTGCGAGGCGAGATCGGCATCGACCCACTCGGCCGTGTGGCCACGGTTGTCGCTGACGCCGCGATTTTGTCGGAAGGTCTCGCAGACGAAGACTCGGCCCTGTTCGTCGATCGCGAAGGCGACGGGATTCGCCACATCGGGTTCGGCGGCGAAGAGCTTTACTTCCATACCTGGCGGCATGCCGAAGGCGGCACTCGCCTTGGCAGGCTCATCCGAGCGGGCGGCAACGACGGGCGGGATCGGGGCGGGCGATGTCTCCCCCGATGGCACTGCCCACGCGACAGTCAGCGGACAGGCGGCCACGACGGCAGCACCCAGACACAGCTCTCGAAGCCGAATGAAAACAGCCGCCATGGATCGTCCTTTCTTCATTTCACGCAAGTCTTACTCAACCAAACCAACCGAGCCAACCCAATCGGCCCAACCCAATCATAGTTGTAGGCGGTAGAGCCCGCTCGTCCGCTTGGCAGCATAGGCCGCGTCCGCTCGCGGCCGGTGGCACCACAGGTGATGCCTGCCCAACTGGCCGCCCGCCAATCCTGTAAGCCGGGGCGAGAAAAACATAAGGATTGCCCCCGAGCCACCGCTGAACGCGGGCTACAATCGGGCCGACCGATGGCGGGCGATGGCTGCTGGTGAACGTTCCCGGAAGCTTCGCCACGCGATTCCACTCGAATGCAAGGCGTTGGCATGAACGGCAGACCCCACGGCGATGCGTCTCACGGCAACGCGATCGATTGCATCGTCTGCGGCACCTGCGTGGCCGATATTCTCGTCCGACCGGTGCCCCTCTCACAACCGGTGGGCGCTGGCCGTCTCTTCCATGTCGAACCGATCGAGGTGACCACCGGAGGTATCGTCTGCAACTCGGGCACCGCCATGCAGCGGCTGGGGCTTCGAGTGGCGGCGTCGAGCCTGGTGGGGGACGACCTCTGGGGTGGCGTGGTGCGTTCGCGGCTGGCCGCCGAGGGAATCGACACGGCCGCGCTCGAATCGCACGCAACGCTTGCCACCAGCACGACCGCCGCGCTCATCGACCCGAGTGGCGAACGCAGCTTCGCCCATCATGTCGGCGCGCCTGCAACTCTCGACCTCGCGTTCATCAGGCGACAGGCGGCCCACTTCGGCAACAGCCGCCTGGCACTCGTCGGCTATTTCGGCCTCCTCCCGGCGCTCGAACCGGTGCTGGCCGATGCAGTCGCCTTCATTCGTGCCACGGGCTGCAGGGTGGCCCTCGAGACCGGCGGCTCCGGGGGCGACCTCGCCCAGCTCGTGCCGGCCCTGCCGCACGTCGACATCTATGTGCCGAGCCTCGACGAGGCAATCCACCAGACCGGACTCTCCGATCCAAAGGAGATCCTCGCCTGCTACCGGCGGCACGGTGCGGCGGGGCTCGTGGGCGTAAAACTCGGCACGCGGGGCACGCTGCTGAGCCCGTCGCCGGGAGAACTGCTCGAGATCCCCTGCGTTTCCGCCCCCGGCCCGGTCGTCGACACCACCGGTGCCGGAGACTCTTTCCTGGCCGGCCTGCTCACGGGCACTCTGCGGGGCATGCCGCTCCGGGAGGCCGGCCTGCTCGGTGCCGCCACGGCCGCCTGCTGTGTGACGAGCCTTGGCGCGACCGCCGGCCTGCGGACGTTCGAGGAGACGCTGCGGCTGACCAAGGTTACGTGAAGGCGGCATGGACAAGATGCAATCTCGTCCCCACGAACTTGGGAGCCGCCTCTCCCTCGTGGCGGCAAGTTTTTAACTTGTCCGTGTCCCCTCTTCCCCGTGGGTACAGTTTTTACTTATGGGTACGAGTTTTTAACCCGTGGGTACGAGTTTTTAACTTGTACATGCTTGGGCCACGATAATTCTCGTCCCCCTGAAGCCTCATCCCAAGTGAAAATCGATGACCAACGGTAGGTGGTCGCTGGCGGTCTTCGTGAGGCTCGTCTTCACGATCCGGGCATGACGGACCACGATCGGACCGCGGACAAATGCCTTGTCGAGCGCACCCACCGCCATCCACGCTGGGAACGAGCGAAACCTGCCCGCCGGACTGGTCACCTGCCGAAAGCCACCCGCGGCCAGGCTCGCGTCGGCCAGCGTGTCACGCCAGTCGTTGAAGTCGCCAACGACCAGTGTCGGCAGGCTGTCGGCCGAGCGAAAGAGCATGTGCCCGAGCAGTCGGTCCATCTGCCAGTGCCGCTCCCGTTCCGCGAGGCCCAGATGCGTGTGCACCACATGCAGCGGCCCCTCCGGACTGTCGATGAGCAAAAGCTGCGCGCCGCGTGGCTTCCGCGTGCCCTGCCGCAGCGGGATCCGGTGCCGGCTTTCGACCGGCCATCGTGACAGCACAAGATTTCCATACGCCCCGCCGCCGACCGCGACGTTTGACTGATACACCGCATGGGCCCGGAAGTAGCTGGAAAGCAGCCGGGGCTGATCGTCGAACCGACTCCGCCGCACGAGCCGATCCACCTCCTGCAGGCAGATCACGTCGGGATTCTCGGCCTCGATGCAGTCGATGATCCGCGCGAGCGAATACCGTCGGTCGCGGCCGCCGATGCCCTTGTGGATGTTCCAGCTGAGAAGTCGCATGAGGGACGAACGCTGACCCTGGTCAGCCTTTCTGTTTCTGCCGCATGGAGTACCGCTGCACGCGGGCCTGCAGCGTGTCAGGGCCTACCAGAAGGCCATCCGCGCCGCATCGCGGACACCGCGGCGGCAGGCTCGAATCAGGCTCCTTGACGTCGGCCTTGTACATCGCCCTCCCTACCATTCCGCGAGTGGATTCCTGATCGTGTATTCCGCTTGGTGAGATTGTACCCTAGGCTTCCAGCATGCACGCCCACGACGACATTCGGATCGGCACGCTCGTTCCGGCCCACGAACGTACAGCGGAGCTTCTCCGTCAGTTGCTGCCGCATGGGTTCGAGACCTTCCAGATCAGCTTCGGCAGGTCTGTCGGTGATGCCGACCTCTCCGGACTGGCCGACGCCGTCCGGCGGGTGCTCGATGCCTGCCCGGTCGCAAGTGGTGAACCGCCTCGCCGCATCAGCGCGATCGGCGTCTACGGGAATCCGCTCACGAGCCCCGAAACGGTCCGCGACTGGGAGCGGCTCATCGACGCGGCGGCCAGCTTCGGCTGCGACATCGTGTCGGGCTTTGCAGGCCGAGTTCCGGGCCGGCCCGTGCCGGAGTCCTACGGCCGATTCGGCGAGGTGTTTCGGCCACTCGCCGCCCGGGCAGAAGAGAAGGGGGTGAGGCTCGCCTTCGAGAACTGTGAGGCCCGCGGCACCTGGGAGGCGGGCGACCGCAACATTGCCCATGCCCCACAGGCCTGGGAGGCGATGTTTGGCGAGGTGGAGAGCCCTGTGGTCGGCCTGGAGTGGGAGCCGTGCCACCAGATCGTGAGCTTTGTCGATCCGCTGCCGCAACTCCACCGCTATGGCCACCGCATCTGGCACATCCACGGCAAGGATGCGACGGTCTTGTGGGACGTGATCCGCGAGCACGGCATCCGGGGCGGCATGCAGTATGTCCACCACCGTACGCCCGGCTTCGGCGATACCAACTGGACCGACCTGATCAGCACGCTCAGGCTCCATGGCTGGCGGGGCAGCATCGACATCGAGGGTTTCCACGATCCGGTCTATCGCAACGCGCTCGAGACCACCGGGCAGGTGGCGGCGCTTGACTACCTCAAACGCTGCCGCGGCGGCCGTTTCGTGCCCAACGTTTTCTAGTCGTCGCGCGTCGCGACGGGAACCAGCAAGTTACAAACTCGCTGCCACGTGAAAGGCTCCCCGTGGCGACAGGAACCAGCAAGTTACAAACTCGCTGCCACGTGAAAGGCTCCCCGTGGCGACAGGAACCAGCAAGTTACAAACTCGCTACCACGTGAAAGGCTCCCCGTGGCGACAAGATTGCATCTTGTTGTTTCCCCGCCTCGCTCACGTATTCCCACGCACCCCAGCCGACATGGCGTCGACCACCTGCCGCAATTCATCGGGCGAGATCGTCAACGGCGGCACGGCATACATCACGTTGCCGATCGGCCGTAGCCAGACGGAGTGCTCGAGGATCAGCGGCGCGAGCCTCTTCCTATCGAAGGGCTTTTCCGTTTCCACAGCGAGAAAGCCGCCGCGGCAGCGGACCTCCCGCACGTGCTCGAGGGCGGCCAACGGCTCGAGCCACTCCCGGCCCATCCGTTCGATCGCGGCAACTCTCTCAGCCACCCCATCTGCCACGGGCTCCCGCTCGAAGAGGTCGAGCGAGGCGTTGGCAGCGGCGCAGCTCAGTGGATTGCCCATGTAGGTCGGCCCATGCATCAGGGCATCATCAGGCTGATCACTGTAAAAAGCGGCGAAGACTTCCGTGGTCGCCATCGTCACCGCCAGTGACAGCGTGCCACCGGTCAGCGACTTGCCGAGGCAGAGAATGTCGGGCACCACGCCGGCCCAGTCGCAGGCGAGCAGCTTTCCGGTCCGCCAGAATCCCGTTCCGATCTCATCGGCGATGAAGAGTAGCCCAGCTGCTCGGGCCAACTCCGCCAGCCGTTGCAACTGGTCTGGCGAATGAAACCGCATACCGGTCGCACATTGCACAAGCGGCTCGACAATGACGCCGGCGCACTGCCCGCGGACAGTGCTGAGAAAGTCGGCGAAGGCCCGCCAGCCCATCTCATCGACCGGCAACTCCCGCGGATACTGTTCCAGCAGGAATCCGCGGAAGTGCCGGTGCATGCTGTCGTCGGGATCGCAGATGCTCATCGCGCCGCTGGTATCGCCGTGGTAGGAATGCCGCAGACAGACAAACCGTTTCCTCGCTGGCTCGCCCTGGTTCATCCAGAACTGCACCGCCATCTTCATGGCGACCTCAACGGCCACGGAGCCCGAGTCGCAGAAGAATGAATGGTTCAGGGTGCCCGGCATCAGCCGCGCCAGCCGGTCTGCCAGCCGCACCACCTGTGGATGATCGATGCCGCCAAGCATCACGTGCGGCAGCCGATGGGCCTGTTCGACGATCGACTCGACCAGGTGCGGGTGGCGATGGCCGTGGCAGACGGTCCACCACGAAGAGAGACTGTCGATGATCTTCTGGCCCGAGGCCAGTTCGAGCCACACCCCCTCCGCGGCGACCACGTGAAGCGGCTCGGCGGCCGTCTTCATCTGGCAATAGGGCCGCCAGAGCGTCAGTTCCTCGAGCCGCGGCCGGTCGGCACTTTGCAAGTGGTTCATGGGCAGCGTAGCTCTACCGCGACGATTCCAGGGAGGCGGGCGTCCAAAACATGCCAGCACGGGCCGGGAGTCAGAGTTGTTCCGCCGTTCAAAGCCGGGAAAGGATCGCTTCGCCCATCGCAACCGTGCCCACGGCAGGGCCGCCTCCGGCAATATCGGCGGTGCGGACACCAGCGGCCACCGTCCGCTCCACAGCCGACTCGATCGCCCTCGCCTCGGCCTCCAGCCCGAACGAATGGCGGAGCAGGAGGGCAGCCGACAACACCTGCGCGCAGGGGTTGGCCTTGTCCTGGCCGGCGATGTCGGGCGCGGTGCCGCCGGATGGCTCGTAGAGTCCGTACGGCCGGCCGTGCCGGTTTTCGTCGAGCCCGAGCGACGCCGAAGCCATCATGCCGAGCGAGCCGCAGATGACGGCCATCTCGTCTGACAGGATGTCGCCGAACATGTTCTCGGTGAGTACGACGTCGAATTGCGCGGGCCGCAGCACAAGCTGCATCGCCGCGTTGTCGATATACATCGTCGCCAGCGTGATGTCGGGGGCGACGGCCTTGAGCCGCTCGCCAACAACCCTCCGCCACAGGACAGACGTCTCGAGAACGTTGGCCTTGTCGACCAGCGTGATGTGCCGCCGGCGTGCCCGGGCGGTCGCGATGGCGACGTCGGTGATCCGCTCGATCTCGGAGCGGCGGTAGACCATCGTGTCGATCGCCTCGATGTCGCCGCCCTCGATCTCCCGGGTCGACTTCGCGCCGAAGTAGAGGCCGCCGGTGAGCTCGCGAATGCAGACCATGTCGATGCCGTCGGGGATCCGGTCGGGCCGCAGCGGAGATGTGTCGATGAGGTTCTTCAGGAGCAGACCGGGCCGCACGTTCGCGAAGAGGCGGAAGTGCTTCCGCAGGGGCAGCAGCGACGCTCTTTCCGGCTGCTCCTGCGGCGGCAGCTTCTCCCACTTCGGCCCGCCGACCGAGCCAAAGAGGATCGCGTCGGCCGCCCGGCAGGCTGCCAGGGTGGAGTCAGGCAGAGCTTTGCCGTGCCGATCGATACCGGCTCCGCCGACGTCGTGGGACGAATGCTGGAGTGTGTGACCCGACTTCCGGAGCACGGCCTCGAGGATCGGGAGGGCAACGGCCATGACCTCGGGGCCGATGTAGTCGCCGGGGAGCACTGCAAGCGTGATATTCATGGTCGGATGATAGGCCATGTCCGGCCCGTCGCAAGAGGCCGAAAAAGGTGTCACCGCCACTTCTCTTTGGCACCGGAGGTGCTGCCCCCGTGGCGGCAAGTTTTTAACTTGTCCGTGTCCCTCCGTGGCGGCAAGTTTTTAACTTGTCCGTGTCCCCCTTTTAGCCAGAAGCCTGATCGAGCGGATGCATCCTGACGACAAGCGAATCGTAGCCGAGCTGGCGATCGTAGGCGGGCGTGTGCTCGACGCGGTCAACCTTGGAGATCAGCTCGATGCGGCCCACCCGTCGGCAAAGCAGGCCGAGGAGCACCCGCATCACCGTGCGGGCATGCGCCGCGCCCAGGCAGAGGTGGGCCCCGAAGCCAAAGGAGACGTGGGGATTCGGCTTGCGGTCGAGCCGCACATCGTCGGCCGCCGGGAAGACCTCCTCATCGAGGTTTGCCGACGCCCAGCAGAGCGTGGCACGGTCCCCCGCCTTCACCTGCATTCCATGCACGTCGGTGTCGACCGGGCAGACGCGGCCGATGTGCGTGAGCGGCATGTAGGCCCGAAAAAACTCCTCACTCGCGTGCACGATGCGATCGGGGTCGGCCCGCAGAAACTCGAGCGCATCAGGCCGCTCCGCCAGGTAGCCGATCGCGCAGGCCACGCTGTAGATGACCGTGTCGCGGCCGCCCGCGAACATCAGGTTGGCGAAGCCGAGCATTTCCTCACGGCTGAGCGGCCGGCCCCGAAAGCTCGCCTTCGTGAGCAGGCCATAGAAATCGTCGCCGGGGTCTGCGGCCACACGGTCGAACTGCTCGTTCAGGTAGCGTTCCAATGCCGCCCCCTGGTGGGCGCCGTGCGTGCCATGAAAGACATGCACCCCCCAGCTGATGAACAGGTCTGCCTCCGACTCGGGTACGTCGAGCAGGACGGTGAGCGCCTTCGACTGCAGCGGCAGCGAGAACCCTTCCACGATCTCAATCGCATCGCGGCCAAGTGCATCGGATAGAAGCCGGTCGGTAAGTTCCTCCACCCGCGCCACGAACGCCGGCTGCTTCGCCCGGAGAAAAAAAGGCTCGACGAGCTTCCGGTAGTCGGTCTGATCGGGAGGATCGACCTCGATGGGCAGCTGCCGTACGCTACGGACAGTTTCCTCAGACGGAATCGGCACCCTGAATGGCGCGTCGGAGCTAAAGGTCTGCCAGTCCTTCGCCGCCCTGCGGACGTCGGCATGCCGCAGGATCATCGGGATCACTTCGTTGCCGGACGGCAGACCGAGCACGCCGGCGGCGCGGCGTTGCTCGCGAAACGGGTCGGGGATATCACTCATGGCTGCAGAGAATACCACGCAGGCATGCCGGATCAATCGCCAGACCGCCTGCACGCTATGACTCCATAGACACCAAAACCCCACGACCTCAAGACATCACAACCATGACACGAATGCTGACAACCCGTCTGACCATCCCCCGGCTGCTCGGATGCCTCACAGTCGCAACGTGCATGCAGGCTGCCCTGTCGGTGGCCGAGCCAAGCTTCCAGAAGGCCGACCTGACGTTTCCTGACCAGACGGTCGACCAATGGCACGGCCACACACGCCATGCATTCACGTTTCAGGGACGAAAGGCCTGGGTCGTGCGACCGGAGCAGCCACGGCCGGGAAATCCCTGGTCCTGGGTGATGATGTTTCCCGATGCGTTCACGGAGCGGTGTGCCGCGCCGCAACTGCTCGACGCCGGCTTCCATCATGCGTATATCGACGTGGGAAACACATTCGGCTCACCGGACGCGGTTGCACAGCTCGCAGCGTTTCACGACGAACTCTCCCGCCGCCACCTCGCCCCCACCCCGGCGCTCATCGGCATCAGCCGGGGAGGCCTCTACGCGCAGCGGTTTGCAGCAGAGCACCCCGGAAAGGTGTCTGTGATCTACGGTGACAACCCCGTCTGCGACTTCAAGAGCTGGCCCGGCGGGAAGGGCAGCGGCAAGGGTAGCCAGAAGGATTGGGCGGCGTGTCTCGCCGCCTACCATTTTCCGGACGAGGCCGCCGCACTGGCCTCTATGGGGAATCCGGTCGATTCGCTCGAGCCACTGGCGAAAGCCGGCATCGCGATGATCCACGTCGTGGGCGATGCTGACGACGTCGTGCCCGCCACGGAAAATGCGCTTCTCGTCGAGGATCGCTACCGGAAACTCGGGGGCACGATCGAGGTGATCCGCAAGCCGGGTGCCGGGCATCATCCCCATGGGCTCGATGATCCGCGGCCAGTGGTGGATTTCATCATCGAGCATGCGGCCACACCCTCCGCCATCCAGCCGCCTGCCTCTTCGGATTGAGGTTGTACGTCAGCCTTGGAGCGGCCGTCGTGGATGGACATCAGGTCGCGGAGGATGGCGAGCCCCGTGCTGCCTGAGAGATATCATGCGCTCCAGTCAGCCATCGCACACCGCCGGCCGATTCCGTGATACGAGAAGAATCCCATCGCTCACGCCCCTGGCTTGTATGAACCTTCCCATACAAGCCCCCGGCGTGAGTCGGGGGATCGGCGGTACCCAATCCCAAGCAGCGGCGGCCGCACCTACCACGACAACGGCCGCTACCTCGGGCCCTGGATCGCACAACTGCTCGCAGCCACCGCGCCGGTCGCCGCTTCATGATCAGGCATGATCACGCATGCTCAGCCTCGCCCTGAAGAGACGACCTTGGCGACCATGGTCATGAACCACTGCGGCAGGAGCCGCTTGAACCGCCAGAAGACGCGGCCCCGCAGCGGCAGCACGGCGTAGAGTCTGCGGCCCCGGATCGCCCGGATCGTCGCTTCGGCGACGTCGTCGGCGGTGATGCTGGCCTTCGCAAAAAGCCGCTCCGCCCTCGTCCGGAGGCTCGGCCTGTGCCAGCGGCCGGCGGTGAGCAGGTTCGTCGACACGAATCCCGGGCAGAGCACCGTCACGCCGACCCCGCGGTGCAACAGTTCAGCGTAGAGCGTCTCTGAAAGTGAAATGACCGCCGCCTTCGACACGTTGTATCCCCCCATCGTCGGCGCCGATGCGACCGCGGCCATCGAGGACATGTTGACGATATGCCCGCCATCGGGATTCTCCGCCAGCCAGTCGACGAAGTAGTGGCAGCCATGGATCACGCCGAAAAGATTGACGTCCACAATCCACCGCCAGTCCTCGAGCGAGAATTTGCCTACCTCCCCCGCGCCGCTCACGCCCGCGTTGTTGACAACCAGATCGATCCGCTCCCACTGCCCGCGGAGGCGACCGCGGAGATCCTCCCACTCCGCAGGCACTGTCACATCGAGCCGCTCCGCCTGACCAGTGCCGCCCGCTCGCTCCACCAGCGACACCGTCTCGTCGCTCCCCTCGGCATCAATGTCACAGACCGCGACATGCCAGCCGTCCCGGGCGAGCCGCACCGCCAGCGCCCTCCCGAGACCGCTGCCACCTCCGGTGATCAGTGCATACCGAGTACGGGCATACCGAGTACGGGCAGGAGTACGGGCATCGTGACCTCGGGCATGGCGACCAGAATCTGTCACGGTGCTGCCCGCAGCGCCAGGTCGATCCGTTCGAGGATCGTGCGGATGATCTCGCGGTCAGACTCCGGCCGCCGCGGGCTGTCGGGATGGGGTTCGTCGCCCACGATCAGGCCTTGCAGATGGAGTGCCATCGCCATCGAGTGTTTGTAGGCCGGCACCGGCCGCCGAAAGGCGAAGTCGCCGAGAGCCTGTAGGGCGTCGTCCAGTTCGTCGAACCGGCTGTCGCCCGCGGCCCACCATTGATCCCGCTGTGCAAACGCCGCCGGCGCCGCCGTCGAGAGCCCCAGCAGCCAGTCGCTGCCATACCGCACCATGTCGATCGCCAGATCGTTACCCGTGAACACGTGAAAGTCGGGCCGCACCCGATTTCTGACCGCCAGCCGGTCCCACTCCAGCCGCCGCGACAGCGACGAATGCTTCGCACCGACGCAGTTGGGAATCCGCAGCATTTCCTCATAGGCGTCGAGCGAGAGCACTCGGCCGCTCGGCACGAACTCGGTCGAGAGTTCGAAGCCAATGAAAGATTCCACGCGGCGGGCCAAGAGCCGGTAGCGGGCGAGCATGTCGGCGTCACTTCCGGCGGTGAGCCCGAACGACGGAAAGATCACCGGCAGGCCACCGGCGTCAGCGATCATGTCAAACTGCCGACCGTAGGCTTCTTCGTCGAACATCCCGTTCGGCCCATCGACCACGCAGCTACCCGCGACCAACTCCCGGCCGGAGCCGAGCGTGTCGCGGGCCAACCGCAGCGCCTGCTGCCGCGTGCTGTCACGTATCAATTGCACGTAGCCCGTATCCATATTGACGGCGGGCGTGATGCCGGCCGCGGCCGTGCGGGCCACGTGGGCGACAAAGCCGTCCCAGTCGATCCGCCGGTCGGCCGTGAAGGGGAGGAGGATCGCAGACATGCCACGAACGCGACGCCGGGGGCGGACGAGTGTCGCCGGATCCACAGGTTGGGAGCTGCTGTTTGAGAGAGCCATGCGACGGAGTATCGACGAAAGCTTCCCGCTTCGCCACTTCCCACTTCGCCAGTCGACTCTCCGCCAGCCGATTGACCGCAGACCTGTGGCAGCCGGGGTCTGTTTGTATAATTCAACGAAGCGAAGCCCGGCACACCCGCCACGCCACCGCATCCCACGCCACATGACCATCCAGCAACCCCGGTTTCCCCGCATCGCCCGCTTTCGCTCAAGCGCAGACCTTCGCTCGCATCTCACCACGCTCTACGCACCGATCCCACTCGACGACACAGTGCTCTCGGCAGCCGAAGGCTCACCACTGGCCGCGTCGATCACGATCGGCGGCCGACGGGCCGGCAACCGCTGGGCGATCCATCCGATGGAGGGCTGGGATGCCAGCACCGACGGCCAGCCCACCGACATGCTCCTCCGTCGGTGGCGGCGTTTCGGCGAGAGCGGCGCCAAGCTGATCTGGGGGGGCGAGGCGGTCGCCGTGGCGGCAGAGGGCCGGGCCAACCCCCATCAACTCTGCGGTCCTGTCTGTGGCCGCGCCGGGTTTGCCGCGTTGCTCTCTGCCCTCCGAGACGCCCACCGCCAGCGATACCAGAGCACCGACGACCTAATCGTCGCCCTGCAGCTCACCCATTCGGGACGATTCTCCAGGCCGACAAGCGCCGGCCTGCAGCCCAGGATCGCCTACCACCATCCACTGCTCGACGCCCGCCACGGCATCGATGGCAACGATGCCGCATGTCTCTTGTCGGACGACGATGTTGAACGGCTCATCGACGCCTACGTCGCGGCGGCCCGCGATGCCGAGGCAGCCGGCTTCGACATGGTCGACCTGAAGGCCTGCCACGGCTATCTCGTGCACGAATTCCTCTCGGCCCGCCGCCGGCCAGGACGTTTTGGCGGTGACTTCACCGGCCGCACCCGATTGCTCGTCACGCTTGTGGAACGGGTCCGCGAGGCCTGCCCGCGCCTGCTGATCGGCGTGCGGCTCTCGCTCTTCGACACGGTGCCATGGCACAAGGTCGGCGACCATGGCGAGCCGTGGCCGGTTCAAGACTCGCTTCCATACGACTGCGGCTTTGGTGTCGACGAACGCGATCCCGCGAGGATCGATCTCGCCGAGCCGATCAGGCTGCTCACTCGGCTGCACGAACTGGGCGTCGCGGCCGTCAACCTCTCCGCTGGCAGCCCCTACACCGTGCCTCACATCTCGCGGCCGGCTGCCTTTCCGCCGTCCGACGGCTACCCGCCACCGGAGGATCCGCTCGTCGGCGTCTGGCGACAGATCGATGCGGCCCGGCAGGCGAAGGCGGCGGTGCCGGGGCTCGTGATGGTGGGATCGGGCTACACCTACCTGCAGGAATATGCCCCGCATGCCGCCCAGGCCGCGGTGCGGCAGGGCTGGATCGACATCGTGGGCCTCGGGCGGATGGTGCTCTCCTATCCGGAGCTTCCCGCCGACTCACTCGCGGGCAGAACGTTCGCACGGACCGCGATCTGCCGCACCTTCAGCGACTGCACGACCGCCCCTCGCAACGGCCTCCGCAGCGGCTGTTATCCGCTCGACGACTTCTACAAGTCGCTGGAGCCTGAGGCCTCGGAGATGAAGGCGGTCAAGCAGCGGGCGTAGCGCAATACAGGCATGAAAGCCACGCGGATTGCGTCGCCGGCTGCGGCATGCTCGTCGCCGGCGGATTCTGCTGCAGGATGCTCTTGGACGAATCATGCATCGCTCGTGAGTCGCAGAATTCACCGGCTCCTGCGCGTGCCTCCGACCGGCTCCTCAGCATCTGGGGATTTCCTGTCTCCCGTCCGCAGTCGCAGCCAGTGAGAGTTCCGCATCGACGGGTGATCCTCCACCGGCTACCTTTTTGCCATGGGAGAGCTTGTATCGACGGCGTGGCGGTGGTGGATCGTGCTCTGGCCGCACGTCGTGGCCGTATCCATTATTGCGATCAATGTGCTGGCTTCCGCCCATGCGATCCTCGTCAAGCGAGACACCCGCTCGACGATCGGCTGGGTCGGCCTGATCTGGTTCTCCCCCGTCTTCGGCGCGATCGCCTACGCCGTCCTGGGAGTGAACCGCATCCGCTCGCGGGCCGGCCAATTGCGGTCCGGCCAACTGGCGGTGATTCACGAACTCCGAGCCGCGGTGCCGAGTGCCTCACGGCTCGACGACGCGATCGGCCACGACCCCGCCCCGCTGCGGTCGCTCGCCCGACTCGTAGGCGCAGTGACATGCCGGCCGCTCGTCGACGGCAACGACATCGAGCCGCTCATCGGTGGCGACGAGGCCTACCCCCGGATGCTCGCGGCGATCGACGCGGCCACCCGCAGCATCGGCATGGCGTCCTACATCTTTGACAACGACCCGACGGGAAAGCTCTTCGCCGCCGCGCTCGCCCGGGCCGCGCAGCGGGGCGTCGCCGTCCGCGTGCTGATCGACGGCATCGGCTCGAGCTACACCTGGCCCTCGATCGTCGGCGTGCTCGCGCAGGGAGGCGTGCGGGTGGAACGCTTCCTCCCCACCAGCGTGCCGATCTATTTTCCGTATGCCAACCTCCGCAACCACCGCAAGATCCTCGTCATCGACGGCACGGTCGGCTTCACCGGCGGTCTCAATATCCGCGACGGCTGCTGGCTCTCCCATCAGCCCCGTCATCCGGTCCGCGACATGCACTTCCAGCTGCGTGGGCCGATCGTCGCGCAACTGCTCGAGGTGTTTGCCGAGGACTGGGACTTCGCCGCCGGCGAGGTGCTCGTGGGCGATGCCGCCAGCGGCGAGGCAAGCGCCGCGTGGGCTCCCAACCTCGACTTTGCCGGAGGGATGCTGGCCCGCGGCGTCCGCTACGGCCCCGACGATCCCGATATCGGCAGGATCAAGCTTGTGCTCGTGGGCGCGCTCGCCGCCGCGCAAAAATCGGTCCGGATCATGACGCCCTATTTTCTGCCGGACGATGCTGTCTGTCAGGCGCTTGACGTCGCGGCCATGCGGGGCGTGACGGTCGACATCGTGCTGCCCGACCAGAACAACCTGGCTCTGGTCAGCTGGGCGTCGACCGCACTCCTCTGGCAGGTGCTTGGCCGGGGCTGCAATGTCTGGATGTCGCCCCCTCCCTTCGACCACACCAAGCTGATGGTCGTCGACGGCGCCTGGGCACTCTTTGGCAGCGGCAACTGGGACGACCGCAGCATGCGGCTCAACTTCGAGTTCAACGTTGAGACCTACGACCGCGGCCTGGCTGGCGCACTCGACCGCCATCTCTCCGACGTGATCGCCCGCTCCCGCCGCAAGACGCTGGCCGACGTCGACGGCCGCAGCCTGCCGGTCCGTCTCCGCGACGGCATCGCCCGCCTGTTCTCTCCGTATCTCTAGATGACGGAAGAAGATGACGGAAGAAGACCGATTCCAGACAGCATCGCATCGTGCGATTCTGTTCGGCACGACAGGCGCTGCCCCGACCGTGGCGGCACGCGTGGAGCGTGTCCGTGGGTTTTAACCCCATCGTGGCGGCAAGTTTTTTACTTGTCCGGAAATTTTCCCCCCATCGTGGCGGCAAGTTTTCAACTTGTCCGGAAATTTTCCCCTCATCGTGGCGGCAAGTTTTCAACTTGTCCGGTGCAGCGCCGCGAATTCCGCAAGTTAAAAACTCGCGGCCACGAAAGCAGAGGAATGCGACCGCACACGTCACACACTCGTAGCCACGAGGGGGCGGCGGTGTCCGAAGAGCCCGACCGGGGCAAGGCACTTTTCACTGCTCGTTGTCAGGCCGCAGCAGACAGCCTAAATTCAGCCCCCATGACAACAGTCTCCACATTCGACGCTTCAGCCGGGCCGGTCGACCAGTTACGGGCAATCGGCCGGGAGTTCCACGCCAGGTCGTGGTCGCTCGGCACGAGCAGCAATTACAGCGTGGTCGTGTCGCGTGATCCACTCGAATTGCTCATCACCGCCAGCGGCAAGGACAAATCCTCCCTCGGGCCCGACGACTTTGTCCGCGTCGATGCAGCCGGCCGCGTGATCGACGGCTCGACGAAGAAATCCTCCGCCGAGACACTGCTGCACTGCCTGCTGGCCGAACTCGTTCCAAAGCTCGGCGGCGGGCCGGTGGGTGCCGTGCTCCACACCCACTCCGTCTGGAGCACGATCCTCTCCGGTGAAGACGTGGCCAGTGGCAGCCTCCGCATCAAGGGATACGAGATGCTCAAAGGACTCGAGGGCATCGGCACGCACGACACCTTCGAGGATGTGCCGATCTTCTTGAACGGCCAGGACATGACCGAACTGTCGCACCGCATTCGCGAACGCTTCAGCGCGGCCGACTGGAGCAATCCGAAGCGGCCCCCCTGCCACGGCTTTCTGCTCTCGCGGCATGGCCTCTATACATGGGGACAAAACCTCGCCGAGGCCCGCCGACACGTCGAAATCTTCGAGTTTCTCTTCGAGGTCGTGGCCCGGAGCAGGGGCATCGTCTAAACCCCAACCCAGTCGAAACAGGAGCGAAGCATCACCATGGCGATCGTCACCATCCCTTCCGAATCCCGGAAGCTGACAGACCCCGCTGAGATCACGTCATTCCTGAAGGACCATGGCATCGACTACAGCGTCTGGCCGCTGGCAGACCGGGTCGATCCAGCGGCGCCCGCCGCCGAGATTCTCGCTGCCTACGATCCCGAGATCGGGGAACTGAAATCTCGAGGCGGCTTTGTGACCGCCGATGTGGTCGACGTCTATCCCGACACCCCCAACCTCGACACCATGCTGGCGAAGTTCAGCCAGGAACACACGCATACCGAGGACGAGGTTCGTTTTATTCTGCAGGGCAGGGGAGTCTTTCACATCAACCCGGTCGACCGACCGGTCTATGCCATCGAGGTCTGGGCGGGCGACATGATCAGCGTGCCGATGGGCACGCGTCATTGGTTCGACCTCTGCAACGATCGCCGCATCCGCGCCATCCGACTCTTTCAGGATACGAGCGGCTGGACGCCCCACTACCTCGCCGACGGCGTCCATTCCGGCTACGAACCGCTCTGCCTGGGCCCGGCCTGGATCACTGGCGCCGGTGCGGGAAGGACGGCTTCGTGATCGTCTTCGGGGGCCGTGGCATCCTGCTCGACGTCGAGGGCACGACGTCGTCGATTTCGTTCGTCTACGACGTGCTGTTCGAGTTCGCCAGGAAGCACATCGAGGATTTCCTCGCGAACAACAGGCTGCATCCTGACGTGCAGTCGGCCGCGATCGCCCTGGCGAACGAGACGGGTGCTGCCGACGCCACCCTCGCCGATCCGGCAGGCACGACGCGGCTGGCCGTGGCCGCCATCGACCTGATCAACCGTGACGTGAAGAGCACGCCGCTCAAGACGCTCCAGGGCATGATCTGGCGGAGTGGATTTGAGTCGGGCGAACTGGTCTCGCACGTCTTCGACGACGTGCCAGAGGCGATCGCCCAGTGGGCCGATTCAGGGCTCGACGTGCGGATCTATTCCTCAGGCTCGATCGAGGCCCAAAAGCTTTTCTTCGCGCACACATCGGCTGGCAATCTCGCGTCTCATCTCCGCGGCCACTACGACACGACCACCGGACCCAAGCGGGAGGCCGCCAGCTACCGGGCGATCGCTGCCGACATGGGGATGGAGCCCCGCGAGATTCTCTTCATCAGCGATGTGGGGGAGGAACTCGACGCCGCACGGCAGGCCGGCATGGCCACGGCACTGGCCATCCGCCCCGGCAACAGGCCGCCCGGCGGCCTGCTCGAACACGAGTCGCTCGAATCCTTCGGCGAGATCGTGGCCTGACCCGCGGCACGCTGCCCCCTCCGCCCCTCTACGCGGCCCGCATGCCGCATGCCGCATGAAAACCTGGTGCCATTGATGCCCACTGCTCCACACCCTTCAGTCGCTGCCGCCTCCATCCGCTGTGCTGCAGCCGCCTCGACCGATCCGCAGATCGAGGTTGCCCTGCAGCAGGCGGCCGACGACGCGGCCCGGCAACTCGGTGGCCCGGCCGACCTGGCTGTGGTGTTTGTGTCGAGCGTCTATGGTGCCGCCATACGGCCTGCCATGGAGGGGCTCGGCGATCTGCTGTCAGCGACGACAGTGATCGGGGCGACTGCCGAGGCGGTTCTTGCCGCGGGGGTTGAATATGACTCAGGCCCGGTCGTGGCCATCTGGCTGGCGCGGCTGCCCGGTGCCAGCGTGATCCCGTTTGCACTCGAATACTCGCAGACCCCCGACGGCGGGATGTTCGCCGGCTGGCCGTCCGCGCTCGACGGCATCTGGCCCGACAATGCCGCGGTCGTGCTGCTGGCAGACCCGTTTTCGTTTCCGGTCGACGCGTTGATCAAGCGGGTCGAGGAAGACCATCCCGGCGTGCCGATCGTGGGCGGCATGGCCAGCGGCGGCTTTCAGCCCGGCAGCAACACGCTCGTCGCGGGCCCGCGTTCCTACGACTCGGGCGCCGTGGGTTTCGTCATCGGTGGAGCCGCGCGGATCCGCCCGGTCGTGTCGCAGGGCTGCCGCCCGATCGGTCGGCCGATGGTGATCACGAAGTCGGAGGAGAACGTGATTGTCGAACTGGGAGGACGGCCAGCGCTCGAACGGCTGCGCGAGGTCTATGGTGAACTCGATCCCGCCGACCGCCTGCTTGTGAAAAACTCGCTCCATGTCGGCCGCGTGGCAAACGAATACCAGGACCATTACCAGCGGGGGGATTTTCTGGTCCGCAACGTCGTCGGTGCCGACCCGGATTCGGGCGTGATCGCGGTGGGTGACCTCGTCCGCACGGGCCAGACGATCCAGTTCCACGTCCGCGACGCGCAGAGCGCGCACGACGACCTGGCCACGCTGCTGGCCCGGGAGAAAGACCGCGGTGCGGTTCCAGCCGGCGCCCTCGTCTTCAGCTGCAACGGCCGGGGCCGACGGCTGTTTGACGAGCCGAGCCACGACGCCCGCTGCCTGCAGGATGTACTCGGTCCGCTGCCCGCCGCCGGTTTCTTTGCACAGGGGGAGATCGGCCCGATCGGCCGCCGCAATTGCCTGCACGGCTTCACCGCCAGCATCGCGCTCTTCGAACCTGGCGGCTAATTCAGCACCTGGCGGCTCATTCAGCACCGGGCGCCTCATTCTGCACTGGGCGGCGAATGCTGCACTGGCCATTCTGCCATTGCCCCACGAATGCAGCCGCCCTACCGTCCGCCTCACACACGGGAGACGGCGCGGATGTTCATGTGCTCTCAGGGCGTATCGGCCGCGAGGTTGGCTCGCGGCCTGACACTGCCGATCGCGGCCGCCTGCCTTGTGGCAGTCGGCTGCGGCCATCATCGCGCCGACCAATATTCCTACGCGCCTCCCTACGCGCCCCCCGTCTACCCGCAGCCGCAGGCTGCAGCGCCGCAGGTCGCCTATGCCGCGGCCGGCATGCCTGCCGGGGCCATGCCGGTGGGTGCGATGCCTGCCGGCGGCGTTCCTGCCGGCGTTGTGGTGGGGGGCGTGCCCGCGGTGGGCGGCATGGTTGTGACCGCCGGGGGCGAGTGCCCGCCATGCTCACCGCAGGGCATGGAAGGGGTGGTTGTCGGTGCTTCCGCCATGGTTGAAGGCGGGGGCCAGACGCCTCCGTGCCCGCCAGGCCCCTGACGGCCGCTGGCTTCAAGCCTGCAAGCCGCTGGATTCAAGCCTGCAAGGCCGCCGAATTCAAGCCTACGACGAGAACCACCGTATGATGGCTGGCTCTTCCCTCGTGCCGCCATCGGTGGAGATTCATAGCCTTGCCACTCTGGTCAATCCCGCGCAGGCGGCAGTCAGAATTGATGGACGATCCATCGCTGCCGACCGCCGACCACATGCACGCGCTCGACGCGCTGGCCCGCATCAACATGCTGTCGCTCACCTCGTCTCAGGTGGTCAGGGCAATCGACCGCATGCAGATTCGCCACCGATTGGCCCCGTCAGCGGCATGCCGTGAGAGCCAGCCGTTTCACGTGGTTGACGTGGCCTGCGGCGGCGGCGACGTGACGACCGCCGTTGCCCGTAGGCTCAGCCGACGGCTGCCCGCGGCTGCCGGCGGCCGGCCCGTGGTGCATGTCACGGGCCTCGACATCAGCCCCCGCGCGGTCCAACGGGCCGAGCGGCACTCCCGGCAGCGTTCCGGCAGGGCATGCGTATCCTTCCGCGTGCATGACATCCTCGCCGAGGAATGTCCCCCCTGCGACGTTGCCACCGTCTCGCTCTTTCTGCATCACCTCGATGATGACGACGCCGTCCACGTGCTCCGTTCTCTTGCCCGCGCCGCCCGCGTCGGCATCGTCGCATCAGACCTGCTCCGCACCGCGGCCGGTCTCACGCTCGCCGTGATCGGCACGGCCGTGCTGTCGCGATCGCGTGTGGCCCGGGTGGACGGCCCGCTCTCTGTCAGGGCGGCTCGCACGCCCGCCGAATACCGCGTGCTACTCGACCGCGCCGGCCTCCACCAGGCGACGGTGCATCGTGCCTGGCCACAGCGGGCGATCCTGCTCTGGACGAGGCCCTCGGGCGAGCCGTCTGCGTCTCCCGAGGCGAGCAGCCCATGACCACGTCGCAGACATCCCGCGGCCAGCCGCTCGCGGTGCCGCCCACACTCACGGCCACGGTCGCCGCCACGATCGACTGGCACTGCATTGTGATCGGCGCAGGGCCGGCCGGCTCGGCCGTGGCGATCCGGCTGGCCCAGGCGGGCCAACGCGTGCTGCTCGTCGATCGCTCGTCGATGCCGCGGCCCAAGGTCTGCGGCTGCTGCCTTTCGCCTCTGGCGATCGCGGAGCTGCGCGGCCTTTGCCCACCGGGTGCGGTGCGATCACCGCTCCCGCTGGAGGGCGTCTGCCTCCTGTCGGCGGGACGGTCGGCCCGTGTTCCGATGGCAGGCGGCGGCATCCTGTCGAGGGAGACGCTCGATGCGTCACTCGTTCGGCGGGCGATCGACGTGGGTGCAGACTGGCTGCCCGACATGCTGGTCGAGGCCATTCATGATGAGGGAGCTGCTCGCAGCGCCGCCACGCGGGACGATGGGGAAGTGGTCGTGCTTGCCCACCGGGCCACTCCCGAGGAGCCGCGGGCTACCAGCCTGCTGCGGGGACGCGTGGCCGTGATCGCTGCCGGTCTGGCCGACACGATCCGCATCGTGACCGGAACCGTGACCACGACACGATCGAGGCAGCCCGCGGCCCGCCGGACTGATGCGTCCCGCGGCCGACGTGTCGCCCCGGGCAGCCGCATCGGCCTTGGAGCAACACTCGACTCCGCTTCCCTTCGAGACGCCGCCGCGGTGATCCACCCGCCTCCAGGCGAACTCGTGATGGCGGTCGCCCCGCATGGCTACTGCGGCATCGTCGGCCTGGAGGACGGCCGGCTCGACCTCGCCGCCGCGGTCGATCGACGGCTGATCGCCCGAGCGGGCGGGCCCGCGGCAGCGATCACGCAACTCCTCCGCACTGCCGGCGGCGACCACCTCGGCAGCATCGGCTTCGACCGCGTGCTGGAGGCGGTTGCCGCGGCGACCTTCCGCGCCACGCCTCCGCTGACCCACCAGTCGCCGCTGCTGGGCAGCCCGTCCCGACGCATTCTCCGGGTGGGCGACGCCGCCGGCTACGTGGAGCCGTTCACCGGCGAGGGCATGGGCTGGGCACTCGCCAGCGGACGGATATTGGCAGAGTCGCTGCTCATCGACCCAGGCTCCGGCAATCTGGTCGCCGATGCCAGTCGGTATGAACACCAGCACGAGCGGCTGTTTGCCGGCCATCACGCCCGGTGCCTACGGGTGGCCAGGGGAGTCCGTCACCCGACAGTGGTGTCCGCGGCCGTCCGGCTGGCCGCGGCCATACCCCGGGCGGCAGCCTGGGCGCTGCCACTGGTGACCGGGGCCAGCGGCCGTTCCTGACGGTCTTGTCCGGCGGCCCGCGTGATGCTACTTCTCCCACACGCTCCGGCTTCCCCCAGCTTCAACTGAGCCAGTTTCACCCTTTCACGGGCCCGCCGTGCTGTCGTTCCTGCCGACCCGCCGCATCGCTCACTCTCTCGGGGCATTCGCCCTGAGGCTGATCGTGGTGCTGCCACTGGTGGTCGGGGGCGTACACGCTCATGGCGAGGTTGCGGGCCAAGTGGCCGGCCAGGCCGCCACCCCTCCACGAGCCACCGTCGAGGCGATCGCGAGCCCGGTCAACCCATTGGCACCGCTCGACACGTCGAGCCCACGGGCCACGCTTCGCAGTTTCCGCAGCACCATCGATTCGATCGGCGTTTCGCTCAGACGCGAGGGTGTGGCCGCGCAGCGGCGGACCGAAAACGCACACCGGGTCCGATTGGCGTTGACCTGCCTCGACCTGTCCGCAATTGCGCCTTCACTGGTCCGCTCGGAGGGCAGCCAGGCCGCCGTCTGCCTGAAGGAGGTGCTCGACCGCATTCCGCTGCCTCCCGATGCCGAGATTCCCGACGCGGCTGCCGTTGCGTCGGCCTCCCTGAAACGCTGGCGAATTCCTGGCACCGAAATCATGCTGGTGCGGCTCGCCGACGGCAACCGCGACGGCGACTTTGTCTTCAGCGCCGAATCGGTCGCCCGGGCTGACACATTCTATAGCCGCATCCGCAGCCTGCCCTACCGGCCCGATGCCGGCAGCCCAGGCCTCCACGACTTCTATGTTGAGGCGGGCGGCTGGATGATTCCGGAGGCGGTCATCAAGGCCCTGCCGACATGGGCCCACACGCTGATCCTCGGCGAGACCATCTGGCAGTGGGCCGCGGCACTGCTGGTGGTACTGGCAGCTATGGGCGCGGCCATCCTGGCCTGGCGAACTTCGCGTTGGCTCTCGACCACTGACCATCTGGGGGCGACGGGCGGCCTTGTTCTGCCAGCCTCTCTCGTGGCGATCAGCCTCGCCGTCGATTACCTGTTCTGCTTCCAGATTCGGCTCACCGGCGACAATCTGCTCGCGGCCAAGGTCGGCCTGCGGGTGATCACCTTGGTCGGCGTCATCTCCGGCGTGTTGGTAGCGATGTCCATGCTCTCCGACCTTTTGATCCGGGCCCGCGGCATGCGGCCCGAGGGGATCGACAGCCAGCTCATCCGGCTCGGCGGCAAGGTGGCGACGTTCCTGGTCGTTGCCTGGATCGTCATCCAGGCGGCCGACTCGCTTGGCATTCCGGTCACGCCGCTGGTCGCCGGGCTGGGCGCGGGAGGCCTGGCCGTGGCCCTCGCCTCACAATACACGCTTGAGAACCTGATTGCGGGACTCGTGATCTTTGCAGACAAGCCGGTCCGCATCGGCGATGAATGCCAATTTGGCTCGATTCGCGGCCGGGTTGAGCAGATCGGCCTGCGTTCCACACGCATCCGTGGTGAGGATCGCTCGCTCATCTCGGTGCCGAATGCCGAGTTCGCGAAGCAACAGCTGGTGAATTTCACCAGCCGCGACCACATCCCACTGAGGATTCCCGTCACACTCAAGTCCGGGATCCCGCCGCGTCGGCTCCGCGACCTGCTCTCGAGGCTGCGACAGGTGCTCATCGACCATCCGCGGCTCGCTAACCAGCCGGTCAGCGCGCGGCTCACCAGCCAAGGGCCTGATACGCTCACCGTGGAGGTATCGGCGATCGCCCTGACCGACGACGAGCAGGAGTTTGGTGCGATTCGCGAAGAAGTGCTGCTGGCGATCATGGATCTGATCAGCGGCCGGGCTCTTGATCACCTGGCCGAACCAGCCGTGAAGCCATCTCTGCGGACGGCAGCCTGACGGGGCCGGACCATCACGCCGGAAGCATGCATGGAACTCGCCAATCAGCTCAGACGCCGGGTCGCTATCGATCGCGTGGGGCCGGAGGTCGATGGCGGCCGCTTTGCCGTGAAGCGGATCCGCGGCGACGAGGTCGTTGTCGAGGCCGACATCATCTGCGACGGACACGAGGAGCTCGACTGCCGACTGCACGTGCGGCATGGAGAGTCGGGGCAGTGGACGGTGCTGCCGATGGCAGGCGAGGGCAACGACCTCTGGCGGGCCTCATTCATCGCCGACCGGATCGGCCTCTGGCACTTTTTCGTGACGGCCCGTGTCGACGCCTTTGCAACGTGGCTCCGCGACCTCGGTCGCCGTGAACTCGCCGGCGAGGATCTCCGTGTCGATCTCGTTGCCGGGAGCCAGATCGTCGCCGCCGCCGCCCATACCGCCCCGCCGGCGATCGCCGCAGAGATCGATCTGCTGGCCCTGAGCATCCGCTCGCCGTCGTGGCAGGACGCCGTCCACAGCGACCGGCTGCGGGAACTGATGGCGGCCTATGCCGACCGTCGCGACGAAACCCGTCTCGAACAGCCGCGGCCGATCTGGGTCGACCGGGCCCGGGCCCGGCTCAGTAGCTGGTACGAGGTATTCCCACGATCCTGGGGGCGGGTGGCGGGGGAGCATGGCACGCTGTCCGAACTCGCCGAACGGCTCGACTACGTCCGCTGGATGGGCTTCGACGTGCTCTACCTTGCGCCCATCCACCCGATCGGCCGGGCCTTTCGCAAGGGACGCAACAACAGTCTCGACGCCGGGCCCGACGATGTCGGCAGCCCGTGGGGCATCGGCAGCCCCGACGGTGGTCACATGGCGATCCATCCGCAACTCGGCACGTTCGACGATTTCGAGCGGCTCAGGCAGCGGGCCGACACGCTGGGTATCGAACTGGCACTCGATCTCGCGGTGCAGTGCTCCCCCGACCATCCATGGGTTCGCGAGCATCCCGAGTGGTTTCGCCACCGGGCCGATGGCACGATCCAATACGCCGAGAACCCGCCCAAGAAATACCAGGACATCGTCGCCTTCGACTTTCAGTGCCAGCAGTGGCGGCAGCTCTGGGAGGCCCTCGCGGGCGTGGTGCGATTCTGGGCCGAGAAGGGAGTGCGGATCTTCCGCGTCGACAACCCGCACACGAAGCCGTTTGCCTTCTGGGAATGGCTCATCGCCGACATCCACCGCACGCATCCCGACGTGCTCTTTCTGGCGGAGGCCTTCACCCGGCCCAAGACGATGTATCGTCTCGCCAAACTCGGCTTTACGCAGTCCTACACCTACTTCACCTGGCGGACGGCGAAACAGGAGACGGCCGACTATCTCTCCGAGGTCAGCGGCCCCCCGATCGCCGATTTCTTCCGGCCCAACTTCTGGCCCAATACGCCCGACATCCTCCACGAAACACTCCAGCACGGCGGCCGGCCGATGTTTCTGGTGCGGCTGGCGTTGGCCGCGCTCTCTGTCGGCAACTGGGGCATCTACGGGCCGGCGATGGAACTGCTCGCAGCCACACCGCGGGAGCCCGGCAGCGAGGAGTATCTCGATTCGGAGAAATACGAGATCAAGCTGTGGAACCTCGACGCTCCTGACAGCCTGGCCCCCTTCATCCGCTGCCTCAACGAGATCCGGCGGTCGGAGCCCAGCCTGGCCCGCGTGCGGCCGCCGCTCATCCAGAAGATCGACGATCCCCATCTGCTGGCCTGGTGCCGACATGATCCACTCAGCGGCAATCGCGTGCTCGTGGTGGTGAACATGCGGCCGGAGACATCGCGGGCCGCTCCGCTCACGCTCGACCGGGAGGCACTCGGCCTCGGCGACAGCGAGTCGCTCACGGCCCACGACCTTCTCGACGACACCGAGGAGGTCTGGGCCAGCGATTCGATCACGATCGAGTGCACACCCGAGGAGCCGGTGCGGGTCTTCCGACTCGAGCCCCGGGCGAGCGTCTCAGCCGAGGTGCGGGCTTCATGATGGCCGATGATGCCACGGTCGCGTCCCGATTGGCGGCATCGCTGCCGGCAACCCGCTGGTTTGCCGAGAAGTCGTCCACCATCGAGACGGTGGTGCTCACCGAACGCGTTGCACTCCCCGGGGATGCGGCTATCGATCTCGTCATGGCCGATGTCAGTGTGCAGGGAAGCCAAGAGCCCCGGGGGTATGTCATCGCGATCGGCCCGCAGGGGGACGACGCCGCCGGCATGCCGGCGTTTGGCTGCTGGCTGCTCGACATGGTGCTCTCCGGCAGGTCGCTGGCAGCCGGTCGCGGAACATTCGTCGGCCACCCGACAGGCGGCGTGGAGCGGGCGTCAGCCGTGATCCCGTCAGGCGCGATCAGGGTCCGCCCGATCGGCGGGGATGCCTCGAACACATCGCTTGAGGTGAGGTCTGGTTCGACCGGCTGGATCATCAAGCTGCTCCGACGGCGGCGAACGGGCGTCCAGCCGGAGGTTGAGATCGGCGAGTTCTTCGCCGCTGCGTCACCGTGGCAGGAAACACCCAGACTCTGCGGCTGGCTGGAATATGCCACCACCGACGACCGTCTCAGTGGCGGGTCGACCGCGATTGCAACGGTGCACGAGCTTGCCCCGGGCCATACGACCGGCTGGGACCGCTTGGTGAAGCTCCTGACGGGTGGAGGAGGTCTGGCTGGACATTCTGGCGACGAAGTTCTTGCCATCGTGGCGGCCCTCGGCCAGACGACAGGTCGAATGCATCGGGCACTCGCCGCCAGACCCGACCTGCCTGCCTTCGCAGTGGAGCCGGCGGAATCCGCCGGGCAGCGGGCAGCGGCGACGCGGATGCGCGAGCATGCGGCGGGGGTGTGTGTCACCCTTGAATCCCGGCTGCCACAGTTGGAGCCTTCGATCGGCCGTCGGTTGACAGCCATTCTGGCGGCCCGTTCGAGTCTGCTGAACCGCTTCGACGAGCTGGCGACCCTCGCCCTGCCGACAGCCAACATCCGCGTCCATGGGGACTACCACTTGGGCCAGGTGCTCGTGCCTGAGCGCGAGAGCACGCTCCGCTTGCCTGACCGCGAGAGCAAACCGCTTGTGATCGATTTCGAGGGAGAGCCGGGGCGAACGCTTGCCGAACGCCGAGCGAAGACCGCTGCCGCCAAGGACGTGGCGGGCATGTGCCGCTCATTCGACTACCTGCTGCGGCACGTGGCGAAGTCGACCGACCGGCCCTATGCCGCGGCAGACCTCGAGCGACTGGAGTCCTGCTTTCTCGACGCCTATCGCGAGGTGGCAGGCGGACAGGCCTGGTGGCCGGCCGATGACAAGGCTGCCAGCATGCTGATCACGGTCTTCAAGCTCGACAAGGCGATCTACGAACTCGCCTACGAACTCGACAACCGGCCTGACTGGATCGACGTGCCACTGTCAGCGATCGAAGAGGCGGTGGCTCACGGCACACGTGATGACAGGTCACCGACCGCATAAGCCGTGCAACAGGATCGACGGACGAGCACGCGATGGCTCCGCCCCGAGCCACACGCACACTACGGCGGCCCAGACCCCCTGATGACCGGCGAGCCATCCTCGTTGACCGCCACGTCGAAAATCCGCAGGGCATCGAGCCACCGCATCATCTCATCATTCTTGAACAGCCGCGGCACTGTTGTGCCCGCTTCCAGGTGTCCGTAGTAGAGTTCGGCCTCACCATGCTCGCGGTCGCCGATCCGACTGGTGACCTTGACCACGGAGCCCGACTCGAAAAGCTCCACGATATGAGCGGCATACTCGATCGTGTCTCCAGGCACGGCTTCGAAGGCCAGTTCCATCCGGCCCACCTTCGCCAGCACCACCTGCCGGCGGTAGTCGAGGGCGTCGGCGACGAGCAGCCCTGCCGTCTGCGCCATGCCCTCGAGGACGAGCGTGGCAGGCATCATGGCCGCCCCGGGGAAATGGTCGTGCAGGTGCTCCTCGGCCAACGTGACGGCCTTCACCGCCTTCGCCTGACGGCCGCGGACAAACTCCGTGAATCGATCGATCCAAAACCAACGCATGCTGAAGACGCTCCCGTCTGGTGAAACCTGGGTCTGCCTGAGGCTACTCGGCCTGCTCGAGCACATGCACGCCCGTGGTCAGCACGAGGGGAACTGGCGTGCGGGCGTAATGCACTTCAACGACCGAGGCCGACCATGGGCTGCCGGCCGCCTTCAGGGGCAGCCTCCATTCGGGGCCATTCCCAGCCACCGCCGTGCTCTTCCATTTCGCACGACGGAAATCCCGCGAAGCCGACTCCGCCTGCCAGAGGAGCACCCGCTCCGGCCGCTGGGCTGACTTCAGTACACAGAGATCGCCGTCACCCGCCGGCTCGAACCGCCATCCCAGGTCGGGCAACGGCTCGTGACCGGCTGCGTGGCGTCCCATTGCGGCCACGAGGCCGGCCACGCGGTCGAAGGGGATGCCATGCCCGGCGTTGGGACAGTACGAGACCCAGCATGCCCCCGGCAGTTCTTCTCGGTAGAGATCGAGCGATTGCAGGGGCCAGTAGGGGTCGTTCGTGCCCAGCCCGATCAGCTTCGGTGCCGTCAGGCGACTGCGGTAGCTGAAGGGATCGACGATGTCGATCAGCTCGCGGCCCCGGGGAGTGACGAGCAGTTTTTCAATGCCGCGGGAACGATAATCCTCGAGCTCTTCCGACATGCCGCCGAAGCTGTCCACCTGCAGTTGCAGGTGGCGTTCCATCGAGAGCATGTCGATGACCAGCGGCACGACGCCCACCACGCGGGCATCGACCGCCGCGGTCAGCCAGGTCGTCCAGCCGCGCTTGCTCGCGCCGGTGAGGACAAACCGATCGACGTCGAGCCTCCAGGCGGTGCGGGCGATCTCGACGGCGGCATTCATCCCCGTGACGGCCGACTTCACCATCGGGAGCAGCAGCGGCCAGGTGGCATCGCCGGTGCGGGCATATTCCACGAACGAGTGGGCGATGAGTCCGTCTTCCGACAGCCCGTCGAACATCGGCTGGTAGGGCACCTGCCTGATCAACGCCGCCGGCAGTCCGGCGGCGCTGGCCACCAGAGCGAGCATCCGCAGGGATTCAGACGGCCCCCGGCCGACGTCGCCGGCCACGGGCAGCTTCCCGGCCGATCCGCCGTCGATCCAGAACAGCATCGTCGTGCGACCGGCATCCCCACCGCGCACGGTAGGCAGGAACAACGACAGTTCATGCGTCCACTCCACCCCTCGCCAGGTCTGGCTCACGAGGCGAACGGTTCGCCAGGCGCCCTCTGGCAGTTCGCCGGCCGCCACCGGTTCGATCCGCGTGGCAGGATCGACGGCGGCCACATACTCCTCGAGCGGACCGGTAACGACCGGCGGGGCGTCCGGGTTCGCGGCCGATTCCCCCACAGCCTCGGCCACCGCGGCAGTGTCCCCGGCCTCAGCCGGCCTGCCCGCGATCGATACCGCCAACGTGGCCAAGCCAGCAGACGTAAAGTGCCGTCGGGGGAGCTGGGATGTCTTGAGAACTGACATGCAGGACCTCGACATCGGGGGAGGGGGGCGGGCTGGCACCGCGGGGTCTCGAGTGGGCGGGCGGTCCCGGGCACCTCGTAGTCAGAGCGTGAGGATACACGGAAACTCACCCCACCCCATATCCCCCGGCTCACGTCGACCCCGACACGCCGCTGGCAGACCAGTGTCACGCCAGGTGGTGCACGGCTCACCGCCAGCGGTCATCGGATCCCTGCCGGGATGCAGATTCTCATCCGATCCCCACGGTCGCCACGGCATCTCGCCTGCAGAGACCGCGGTGCGTCGCTCAGTCGACGCCGGCCTGTTCCTGAAGTTCGAGCCACCGCTCTTCGGCGGCCGCCAGCTTCGCTGCCGCCGTGGTCATAGCCGTGTGGTGCCGCAGCGACTCAGCCGGGTCGGTCGTGGCGAGCATCGCCTCGTTGGCCACCCGCTTCTCCGCGTCGAGCTTGGCGATCGTGCGTTCGAGGGTGCCGATCTCGCGGCGAACGTCGCGATCGGATCGGGCGTCATTCCCCGCACGCTCAGCCCCCTCGGGCCGGCCAGCCGCCGTCTTCCCTGAGGTCTTTCCTGGTGGGCCGGGCTTTCGGGGTGGGGGCGGCTTCCCGCCCCCCGCCGCCTCCTCCTCGGCGTCGATCTCGCTGTTCATGGCGGCGAGATACTGCTTGTAGCTACCGCCATAGTTGATGACGCGGCCTTGACCGACCTCCACCACATTCGTCGCCACCGTCTCCACGAAGGAACGGTCGTGACTGGTGAAGATGACGGTGCCGCGGTAGTTGAGAAGCGCCTGAGCGAGCGCGTCGACGGTTTCCACGTCAAGATGGTTGCCCGGCTCGTCGAGGATGAGGATGTTGAAGGATCCAAGCAACAGGCCTGCCAGACAGAGCCGGGCCCGCTCGCCGCCGGAAAGCACCGGCACCCGCTTCTCGACCGCCTTGCCCCGAAAGAGCATCGCCCCGGCGAGGTCGAGTATCCGCTGCGACTTCGTGCCGATCGCGGCCGCCCGCTCCAGGTAGGAGAGCACGGTGTCGCTCTCATCGAGGCTCGTGTAGACATGCTGCGCATAGATGCCGAGTTCGCAGCCATGGCCCCACTTCACCTCGCCGGCCAACGGCTGCAGTGACCGCACGAGTGTTCGCAGGAACGTCGTCTTGCCCTGGCCGTTGTCGCCGACGATAGCGGCCCGCGCTCCATGCACAATCTCAACATCGATCGACTCGGCCACCTTCCGGTCAGGGTAGCCGACGGACAGCCCGCGGCACCGCACAGCCGGTCCCTGTCGGGGCGACACCTCCGGGCAGCGGATTGCCGCCGTCGGCGAGTCGGCCGCAATCTCCTCCACCTCCAACCGTTCGAGCTGTCTGCTCTTCGACTTTGCACGGGAGGCGGTGGATGCCCGGGCCTTGTTGCGGGCGATGAAATCCTCGAGCTGCCGACGTTTGGTGAGCACGGCGGCGTTTGTCCGTTCGAGGTGCTCCCGCTGGTCCCGCTGATACTCGAGGAAGGCCTCGACCTTGCCGGGGAAGATCGTCAGTTTGCCGCCGGAGAGGTCGAGCGTCCGGTCGCAGGTGGCCCCGAGAAAGGCCCGGTCGTGCGATACGATCAGGCAGCTCTCGCGGTAGTCGCGGAGGAAGTGCTCGAGCAGAATCTGGGTGCGCAGGTCGAGAAAGTTGGTCGGCTCGTCGAGCAGCAGCAGCGTGGGCTCGTGCAGGAGCAACGCGGCAAGCTTGACACGGGTCTGCCAGCCGCCGGACAGCTCCTTGACCGGGCCGTTCAAAAGCGATCCCTTGAGCTCGAACCGACCGGCCACCTCGCCGCACTTCCAATCGGCCTGCCCGCTGTCTCGCATCAGGAAGGCGAGGGCCGTTTCGCCGGGCTCGAAGGGATCGTGCTGCCGCAGGTAGCCCAGCCGCAGACGCGGGTGCCGGATGACCTCACCAGAGTCGAGCTCCTCTTCGCCCAGGATCACGCGGAGGAGCGTACTCTTGCCAGCACCGTTTCGCCCGATGAAGCCCACCTTGCCGTCGTCCGTGATGGTGGCGCTGGCCTCGTCGAGGAGCACCTGGTCGCCGTAGCGTTTGGAGGCGTTTTTGATGTCGAGCAGAACGGCCATGGCGGGTGTCCGAAGGAGGGCCCCACACAGTAGCCTGAGCAGGCGGCAGACGGGAATACTGGTCAGAAAACCACGCCGTGGGGCGGGATTTTGCAGCCCGTTGCTGGCACCCCGACCGGGCCAGCCGTTAGAGTAACAAGCTCGAGTGACAAGCCCGCTCTGACATCCTTGTGACTGGCTGAGCCTTGCCCGCGCTGCTCCCGATAGCCCCTCCATTCGCTGGAAACGAAGCCCCCATGCACCATCCAAGTATCGGTCTCCGCATGATTCGCATGATTTGCATGATCCGCCTTCACAGGCCGTTGTGCCTGCGGCCTGCCGCTCTGATGCGTGTGGCACTCATGCCGGGCATGCTTCTGACCGCCGCTTCCAGCTTCGCCGCTGAGCCGACTGCGGCGGCTGATATCCGTGCCTCTGACATCATTTCGGCAGTGCGACGGGCCGCCGATGCCTATGCGACCGCTTTCAACGCTGGCGACGGCAAGGCCCTTGCCGACCAGTGGACGCTGGGGGCCGAACTGGAGGAGGGGGGCGGCATGCTCAAGGGCCGCGACGCCATCGTGGCCTCGCTGACACAGTGGCGGACTGCGCATCCGCAGGCTGCCCTGAAGATTGATGTCACCGACGTGCAGCCGCTCGGCGAGGGCGTGGCCCGCGTGCAGGGCACACTCTCCTTCGCCGGAAAGGCAGACGCGGAGCCTGCCGTATCGCGGTTCGACAGCCTTCGCGTGCTCGAACAGGGCCGCTGGAGAATCGCCGAGTCGCGGGTGGTGCCAACGTCGCGGACAGCGCTGTCCGACCTCGCCTGGATGCTGGGCACCTGGCAGTCAACCGATGCGAAGACTGGCACCACCATCGACGCGACCTACGAGAAGAGCCTCGCGGGCCATGCCCTCGTCGGCCGCATCAAGGTCCGCCGCAAGGATGGATTGACCGTTGAATCCCTCGACGTGATCACCGCCGACAGGCTCACTGGTCGGGTGCGATCGCATAGTTTTGATTCAACGGGCGCCCGCGCCGAAGGCCTCTTCAGCAGCGACGGCAGCTCGTTTGAACGCAGGCTGGTCGGCACCCCTGGCGATCCTGACTTGGGAAGCCGTGCCGAATGGGTGCAGGTGCTCGCCCCGCTGGGCCGCGACATGCTGCTCTGGCACTCGATCGAGAGGACCATCGATGGCCGTCCCGAAGCGGACACCGATCCGGTCCACCTCCGCAGGCTCCGCTGACATCACCCCTTTTCTTTCGTCTGAGTATTCCATCTGCATTCCGTCCCCTGGAGCCGACTCATGCGTTTCAACTGCCCCCGCCGTCGACGATGTATTCACACGGCAACGGCTCTGCTCACGTTGGTTGCCCAAACATTCGGTTCGTCTTCACTCGTCTTGGCCCACGGCGGTGGCGGTGGCCACGGCGGTGGCGGGGGCGGGGGCCATATGGGCGGCTTCAGTGGCGGTGGCGGTCGAGGGGGCTTTGACGGGAATCGTGGTGGTTTCGACGGAGGCCGCGGTGGCTTTGACGGAGGCCGTGGCTTCGAGGGCGATCGCGGTGGCTTCGACGGAGGCCGCGGTGTTGAGGGCGATCGGGGCTTCGATGATGGCCGCGGGTTTCGTGATTTTGACGGCGGCCGGGGGATCGACGGGGGTGCCCGCATCGACGGGGGCCGCGACCTCAATGAGGCGGGCCGCCTCGACGGCGGCGCCAGGCTCGACGGCGACGCCAGGCTCGACGGCGGCGCCCGCTTGGATACCGCGGGCCGGTTTGCAGGCGATGCGAATGTGGCAAGGGCAGCCGCCGTTGGTGACCGGGGCATCCGTCCCTATTCGATGAATACGCTGGCGGTTCGCGGGAATGTCGTCCGCAACAACTTCCGAGCCAGCAACTGGTATGGCGACCGTGGCTGGTATGGCAATCATTTCAATCGGTGGTGGCCGGGCGGCTGGTGGTTTGCCGGAGGAATGATGTCGGGACTGGTCTGGGCCGATCTTTTCGCCTGGGGCGGGTATGGTGGGGGTGGCGGGTATGGCGGGGGCGGTGGCGGTAGCGGTGGTGCGACGGCCGCGATGATTCCTTACGACTATGGCACAACGGTGGTCTATCAGGATGACGGTGTCTACGTGCAGGGCAGCCGCGTGGGGACGGCTACTGAATACGCTGAGCAGGCGTCGACGATTGCTTCGCAGGGCGGCTCCGACGCGAAGATTGCTGACAACGACGAGTGGCGCTCGCTGGGGGTCTTTGCCATGACGCGTTCACAGGAGACTGACGCGAGCAATTTCCTCTCACTGGCGATCGATAAAAATGGGATTCTCCGCGGCAGCTATTACAACGCGATATCGGATGAGAATTCGCATGTCACAGGACGCGTTGACAAAAAGACGCAACGAGCGGCCTGGACGATCGGCGACAAGAAGGAGCCGGTCTACGAGGCGGGCATCTCCAACCTCACCAAAGATCAACTGACGATCCTGGCCCATAAGGCCGATGGCAAGGTCGAGCAGATGCTTTTGGTGCGTGTGAAGGAGGGCGTTCCGGGCGCAGGCCCGGTGACGGGTTCGGGGAAGGCTTCGGATCAGAGCCCCGCCGCCGCGACTGGGGCAGCGACTGGGGCAGGTACAGCGGCTGAAGCAGGCCGAGCGGGGCAGGGGACGGCTGCTCGTCCGGTTGCTGAAGCAGAGCAGGTCCCGGCCGACGCCAACTAGCCGAATTTTCTAGCCGAACTTTCTAGCCGAATTTTTTCGGGGATGCCTTCAGGCAGCCAGGCAGTTCTGCAGAGCCCCGGTCTGCAGAGAACCGGCAAAAACCCGTTCCAAAAACTCATTCAGAAGGCCGGCAGGACGCCGGTACAAGCCCGGCGGAATCGCCTTCGATTTCAGTCGATAACACTCAAACAAAGCGGAGGGCATGGGGCTCGAACCCACAACCCCTTTCGGGGCACCACATTTCCAGTGTGGCCGCTAACCATTCGCTTACCCTCCAAACGCGAGAAAAACGGCACTTTTTCAAGCAAGCGTCCCTCTGGGTGACAACAGGGTTACATCTCGCTTTAAAAATCCGTCAAACCCGAGTTCCGAGTATACCCACGGTCTTCGAATGAGCGACCCCGTGATTTCGGCTCGTACAGGCGAGGATTTTGAGCAGGGCTTGGGATAGGCGTCACAACCGTCGAGGACTGCCGCCTTCGGATTTTAGGGCAGCCGGCCCCCCCTCAACCCGCCCTCCGCCAGTCTCCAGCACCACCAGAGACGAGAGCCGCTCTGGCCGGATGGTGGGGTTGCCCTGCGGCCAGCAGGCGGCTGGACTGAGCATTTTGCCGGGGCTCAGCAGCACGCATATCGTTGCTGATTGTTTGATTCGTCTCCCGAAGGAGTCCCAGCTATATTAAAAACGGTTTGTCTTGGTCTCTCTACCTGTGCCTCTTCAGTTGCCATCTCCGCCGAACCCGTCACCCAACGAACTCCCATGATCACATCAGACACGTCAGTCATTGCTGCTCTTCAGACGTCCGTTGGCATGCATCTCACCGCGATCGAACACTACTCGACTCTAGCCGAGCACCTTGATCGCTGGGGCTATTCACAACTCGGCGAGAAGTACCAAGCCGATGCTGAGGAAGAACGTGGTCATTTCAAGAAATGCGTAGAGCGCCTTGAATTTTACGACGTGGCCCCTGTTCTAACGCACCCTGCACCTTCGTGGCCTAGGCACGATTTTGCGGGCATCTTGGTCGCCAATATGCAGTTGGAACAGAAGACCACGATCGCCGAGCGGGCTAATATTCTTGCGTCACGTGCCGCTGGCGATGAATTATCGGCTCTGGTGTTCGCGGAATTGCTGGAAGGTAGCGAGGAGTCCATCAAAGACATTCAGGCGGTGCAGTCGGTGATCAAGCAGATCGGACTGGACAACTACCTTGCCGACAAGATTTAGTGACGCGTGCGTTTGAGCGTCGACGTCCGGCCTGAATGGGCGTAATTCGCCTGCCTGAGGGACCGCTTCCCGATTTCTGTACCAGTGCTCATGAGAGAGTTGGGGAACAGTCCGCGTGGTGTGTCGGAGGGAGGGGCGCTGAAGCTGCCCCCAACTTGGTACCAGCCGGGTTGTTAGCCATGCAGGGCCGGTAGCTGGGCATGCCCATCTACCGGCCGCGCGAACTCCGACGGTGTTCGGTTGCTCAGAGCACCATGCGGACGTACGCGATTGTAATCGTCTCTCCAAGCTTCTGTCACGGCCCGTGCTTCATCGAGCGACAAGAACCAATGCTGGTTCAAGCACGCGACACGAAGCCGACCATTGAACGACTCGATGAACGCATTATCCGTGGGCTTTCCTGGCCTGCTGAAGTCGAGCCTCACGCCGTTGAAGTACGCCCATAGATCCAAGCTCCTCGAGATGAACTCTGGTCCGTTGTCGACTCGAATCGTCTGTGGCTTGCCACGCTGTGAAGCCACTCCCGCCAAGACCCGCACAACATCGTCTCCAGTTAATCGCTGACCAACCTCCGGAATCTGAACGACCGGGGCCAACACAATCACGACGCACCGGGAGTTCTTGCCAGCGTCGATCTGCCTCGCGAGGGCTTGGATGATCTCTGCCGAGCCCATGAATCTGTGCAGGTTCTCAAAAGTTGCCAGCGTCGTTCCAGAGCCATTTGCGATGCTCGGCAGAGCCCGGACGATCGCGAGTGGGTCTTGGGTGTCTGTCACGCCCGGCATCTGGATGGGCTCGAGTGGAAAGGTCATGTCGCGGTCGCAGTCCCATGTGCCGAGCCTCAAGCCCTCGTTGCGGCACAGGCTGGTCAGTTCACGGATAGCTTCTGGGGGCTCATGGGTTTGGATCCAGATCCCAGTGAAGCAGGCTGAAACAAGTTCGCGGAGGTGGGTGGAGAGGGTGTGGGTGGGCATCGTCAGGGTATTAGGTGTTGTTGTCATCGTTGGCTTTCTGAGTGAATTGGACAAGTTGACCGTGGCGGATACATCGAGGCCTGCTAAAGTCGGAGTCAGTTCATCTTCGCGGAGATGGATGTCCCACGGCTTCTACATATCGAGGAGAAAACTATGCGTCATCGATTCCTGTCGGGTCTGCTTGTCGTGGCGGCGATGGCACTGTTGACGGCAAAGCCCTTGCAGGCGGCCGATGACGACACGCAGGCGGTCAAGGCGGCCGTCACTGTGTTTCATGATGCACTCAACGTGCTGTTCAAAGGCGATGCCGCCCCGATGAAGGCCATCTGGTCCCATGCCGACGATGTGACCTACATGGGGCCTGTCGGCGGCATGCAGGTCGGCTGGTCGCAGGTCGAGCCGTACTGGGACAAGCAGGCGGCTAAGAAACTGGGCGGCAAGGTCGACCATGTGGACGTTCATGTCACGGCTAGCCCCACGTTGGCCGTCGTCCACTACTATGAGAAGGGCGAAAATGTGATCGACGGGAAGCCGCAGCCCGTGAACATCCGCACGACGACCACTTTCCGCAAAGAAGGCGGCCAGTGGAAGGTAATCGGCCATCACACCGACATGCTTGAGTACCTGCAGAAGTAGGACGACTGCTTTGTACTCATGCGGCGATACGATTTACTCGTGAAAATTCTGATCGCGGCTAAGCATCCAACTCTCGGGCTGAATCTTGCTGAGCCAGTCTTGAACCGTAGGTATTCTTCCCAAGTCTTCCAGTACGTGCTGCTCGCCGATGCACTTAAGCCAAGACAAGGACGACGCTTCACTCTCTGGGCCGCACTCCGTCTTCGTTCCCCGCCGGCTGCATTGGGGGGAGCACGTAATCTCACCAGTCGCTGGATCGTCCTCGCCGTCACCATCCATCACGACCACGAAGTCAGGCCGGGCAGCGGCCGCCAGCCGCGCAAGCCCCACTGCAATCGCCCGCTGATGCCCGAGGTTCCGCCGTCAGCAAGCATACTACGGGCGTGCGAAGACTGTCCTCTTTCCTTGATTCCACGCGAACTTCGCCACAGCCATGTCCGCAGCCCCCAAGCCATGCTCCGCTGACCGCACAAACATCGCGATAGCGCTGTCGCTCGTGATCGCGGCGCTCCTCGTCGCCTGGCCCTTCGCGGAAGGTGGGTGCTTCGATGACTTCTCTTACATCCACATGGCCAAGACGCTCGCCGAGACCGGCCGCTTCGCCTACAACGGCTGGCCGACGGCGATGCTCGGAATCCAGGTCTGGTGGGGAGCAGCTTGGATCTGGCTCTTCGGCTTCTCGTTCACGCTCGTTCGGCTGAGCGTGTGGCCGCTGGCGCTCGGGTCGGTCGTGCTCGTCTATCTCATGGCACGCCGTGCCAGCCTCTCTCCCTCCGACAGCCTGTTCGCTGCGCTCCTAACCGGCTTGAACCCGCGGTTTATCGTGCTGGCACCCACGTTCATGACCGACGTGTCATCGCTCTTCTTTCTCATGGGGAGTCTGTATGGATTTGTGCGGGCCGTGGAGGCGGCCCGTCAGGTGAGTGCCCCGCCACGCCGCGTCTTCGGCTGGCTTGCTGTCGGCATGCTCTGCGGCATGCTTGGTGGCACGATACGGCAGACAGTCTGGTTTGCTCCGCTGGCGGGTGCGGCGGTGCTGTTCCTGTGGCCCGGTGTCGGCCACAGGATCCGGTTGGCAGCCCTGCTCTGCGGAGTGATGGGACTGACCTGCATCGTGGTCGGAATTCGCTGGTTCAACAGTCAGCCCTACGCGATCCCCACTCACTCACTGTCGCATATGGCCCTGGGACTCACAGAGCTTGGCACCATGGCTCGCACGATGGCCTGGGTGCTTGTGGGAAGCATGAGTGCAATGGCGCCTGTGTTCGTCCTCAGATGTGCTGCATTGCGGCAGTTGCGACGTGAACGCCTGGCGTGGTTGGGCAACTCGCTCGCCGCGGACGTGGTCATTGTGGCGGCCTTGGCCCTCGTTGTCTTTCCCGCAACCATCGTCGGAGCGATGGAGGGAGCATGGCTGCCGGCGGATGCGAAGCCGGCCATTGACCGCTGCGTGTTACTCCTGAGGGGCATGCGGATCGTCCTGATGCTGCTGCTTGCACTGGCAGCGATGGCGATTGTGCTGCTGCGGCGACGTGCCATCGTGTCGGCCGTCCGGCGCATGCCGGCAGCGATCCTGGTGCCGCTCGTCTATCTGGTGCCATACTCGGCGGCGGTTATGCAGGCGTCGCATACGACAGGCGGGCTCTTTGACCGCTACTACCTCCCATGCGTGCCGGTGCTTGCCTGTGCGTTGCTATTTGCCGTGGGGACAACGGCGACGTCGGCCTCCGAACGGCGGAGTTCGGTATGGGGCTGGGTGTTGCTCGCGATCGTCGCAGCCCCCGAGGTGATGAAACTGCACGACATGTTTGCCGACTGCCGTGCCCGCCTTGCTGCGGTCGCCCACCTGGAGAGCAACGGTGTGGCTCGCGATCGGGTCATGGTCGGTTGGCAGATTGACGGCTGGGAGCAGATCGAGCGGGTAGGACATATGAACGACCCTCGGATCCGTGTGCCGCCCGATGCCTACACACCGTTTCAGCCGGACGGCTACCCGGAGCAGCTGTTTCTCCGCCCGAGACTCAAAGCGCTCACCCCCGAATACATCGTCACCGACAAGCCCGATCAGTTTCCGGGTGACGGCACGAGGTTTCCGAGTTTTCCCTACACGTCTTGGCGGCCACCCTTTCACCGCGAGATCGTCATCTGTCATCAGAAGGCGACAAAGTGACCGCTGATTTGGCCCATCATGTTCTCGTCCCAGCAGGCATGGACGTCGGTCCACGGGTTGCCGCTCAAAGCTCCCAGCACGCAGAAGAAATGCAAGACGGCACGTTCCCATCTCTGGCCTCGCGGGCATAGGGAACGACAAAGCAGCCGATAGGGGCCGCTTGGTTCCCACTGGGCATACAGCGGCCTAATCGAGCCGGATGTGCTTGCCTACCGATGGGGAGGGGGTGTAGGTTGCTTCTGTTCCAAACTCCCTCCGTCAGGAGATTTCAGATGAACAGTCCAATGATGCGGCGTGGCTTTTTAGTGCGATCCGTGATGGCTGTGGCTGGCAGTCTGAGTGCTGGCACACTGCTCGCCGCTCCGAAGACCTACAAGTACCGCTGCCCGAAGTGCAAACTCATTCAGGAGTACGGCACGATGGGCTCTAAAAAGTGCCCGACCGACGGCCGGACGATGATCAAAATGAATTAGTGCCTCGTGGGCCGTTCCCGCATACTTACGACAGGTACGGGGTTTTCTCTGAGGAGTAATCGATGCCTGCTTTGCTTTTTCTCGCCGTGACACTGGTCAGTTTGGTCGCCGGGCCGGTTGTCGCCGCCGAGCCCGAGATCCCCGCCAAGCCCGAGGGTGCTGACTCCACCACGTACGAGCTCCAACGCATCACTGCCAAGCCCGGGAAACTCGATCAGATCCACACGTGGTTCCGAGATCACCAAGACGACGTTCTAGCCAAGCATGGTGCCACGAATATCGCCTACTTCGTCCCAGTCGGCGACAACCCCGATGGCAAGATCGTGTGTATCCAAAGGTACCCCAGCCTGGCAGCGTTGACGAAATGCCGACAGGCCTGCCGGGCTGACTCCTCTTGGGCACCCATGAACTCAGAGGCCAAGACCCCCGAAAGCTTGATCGCAAAGGTGGAGAGCGTGGCCTTGCATCTGTGGTCCTCCTCGCCGAAGTTTATGCCCACGAAAAGCCCCGAGCCACGCGTGTTCGAACTTAGGACCTACACCTGCCCGTCGCCCGAGAAGCTCTTCTATCTTCACGAGCGATTCCGGGGCCACACCATGAAACTCTTCGAGAAGCACGGCATGGAGAACCTCGTCTACTGGAACCCGATCGACATGGACGACTCTGACCGGAAGCTCGTCTACCTTCTGGGGCACAAGAGTGTCGAGGCTTCCAAGGAGAGCTTCGCAAACTTCAGGAAAGACCCCGACTGGCTTGCCCCCCGTGAGGCATCCGAGAAGAAAGCTGGCGGCTCCCTGACCGAGAAAGAGGGCGGCGTGCTTTCAGAGTTCTTCGTCGCGACCGACTATTCGCCACTGAAGTAGGGCCACGCAATGGCCGCCCCAGAGCAGCCCGACAACTCTGTCCCGTACGATCTTAGCCAGGTTCTTCAGTGGCCAGCCAGATCCCGAGACCGTTCGGAGGCTCGGGAATCCATGAGCCTAGGCGTTACCCGCATGCGTGCTCTCCCGCCCCACAGCTACGTCCCGGGCCACGAGCATCCCCATCCCGTCACTGATCCCCGCGGGCATCTCTACGGGCAGACACACACAGCACCGATCACACCCGATTCGCTCGCTCAGCTCCCCACCGAGCCAGCCTCGCGGCGCCGTGCCCTTGCCGCACTCTTTGCCACCAACCCCCAGTGGCTCTACGCCCTCGATCTCTTCAAGGAGGGCTTTTACTGGGAATCGCATGAAGCCTGGGAAGGTTTCTGGCACGCTTTGGGCCGCACGAGTCCCGAAGCCAAGTTCGTGCAGGGGTTGATTCACCTTGCTGCCGCCTGCGTGAAGATCCGGGAGGGCAGACCAGAAGGAGTTCGTCGGCACACACAACGAGCCCGAACACTCCTGGGCGACTTGGGAGCGGCACCTATTGGCGACGCAGGGGCTTACGCAGCAGCTTCCGGCCTGGCCCCGGAAAGCGTCTCAAGCGTTGTCCGGGAGCTCGAGCACTATCGGCCCGAATGCTGGCACACTTCAAGGACGCCAGTTGTGCGTGTCCTGAGTGCAGAGCTCCGGTGCTGAAGTGCCATTGACCGGGCTATCCTTCTGTACGCTCTTCACGGAGACGTGCCGAAGCCTAATCAGAACCCTGTTTTACCCACAAGATTCTGCTGAAGACCCTCTTGAGTAGGCGAAAGGCAGGTGTCTCCCCAATCGTTGGCTCAGTTCGCGTAGCCGCGGATTCGTAAATGGACTAACTTGTCGCTGGTTTCACACCCCGGTCCAATTGAAGGATAAAACATGGCTAAGAAAAAAACTGCAAAGAAGCCCACCGCAACCAAGATCGTGGCGAAGAAGACGCCCGCCAAGACCGTCTTGCGTAAGATCGCCGACACGGCCAAGAAAATCGGCAAGAACATGGCGGCCCGCCGGGCTGCTCGCCAGTCGGCCGTTATGAACGTCATCGCTAAGGGAGCTGCGAGAGTCGCTGCTGCGACCGGTTCGGTCGCGAAGAAGGCGACGAAGCGAGCCGCTACAAAGAAGGCGGCGGCGAAATAGGCTGAGAGCCGACCATCTGGAAATGAGTGATTCCAAAACCGACCGCCTGACGCTGCCCCTAACTTGGTGCCAGCCGGGTTGTTAGCCATGCAGGGCCGGTAGATGCGCATGTCCATCTACCGGCCGCGCGAACTCCGACGGTGTTCGGTTGCCCAGAAGCACCATGCGGGCGTACGCGATTGGCGGTGAACTCACTCCCAGACTGCCAGCCGTCAGCATCCGGATCGGCCGACCATCGGAAGTGCGGTCAGCCACGAAGTCGTAGCTCCCAGACTCTCTCTCTGGAAGCGGTGCTTTTTAAGGGGGGAAGGTCACTGCTGGATGGGTAGTCAAAGTGGAGCAGCATGTCCTGACACCGCTCCCGCCCGCTCGCTCAACACTCGGGCGTCGAGCCAGTTGATTGACTCGCCCGGAAGAGTGGGGTACATCCGTATTCGGAGCGGTTCCTGATCCTTGACGGATATGGTCACCGAACGACGGGGCAACTTTTATGGGCACTGTTCTTGATCGACTGCTCGAGCCGCGGCTCCGTCAAGGAACCCGCGGCAAGCTACGTCGCGAACCCTGGCCTGATACCCCGCTCGCCTGTGAGGCTCTTGAGGCGAGAGCGGTTATGTCTGCGGCTCCGGTCGTCGTATCGGCCGCCGTTCTGGATAGTCCCGCCAGCGATTTTACGTATCAACTCTGGAACGGCGATATCGCACTGAATTCCTACCACGGCCCCGGTGGTGAGGTCCGTATCCCGGCCACGATCGAGGGGCTGGCGGTCACGAGAATTCTGGGGCCAATGTTCCCGAACCGTGGCGACGTAACGGCGGTCGTATTGCCACCAACAGTGTCAGTCATCTCGAGCTTCGCGTTCAATGGTGCGGGAATCACCAGCATCAATCTTCCCGCGAGCGTGGTTTCCGTCGAGCAGGCGTTCAAAGGTGCTGATCGACTGCAGAACATCTATGTCGACCCAGCGAACCCGTTGTTCACCAGCATCGATGGCGTGCTTTTCAGGACCGACAAGACGTCTTTCACGTCTCTTTGGGAGTACCCGGCCGGCAGGGCTGGCGCCTACACCGTGCCAAACGGCGTCACGGATATCGGACACTACGCGTTCGCTTATAGCACCAAACTGACAAACGTGACCCTGGCACCAACTGTGGAGTGGGTCTCCTCAGAAGGTTTTGCGTACTGCACGAGGCTTCGGACGGTCTCCATTCCCGAAGGTGTTGGTGGACTTGGGCAGTTCTCGTTCAGGTCTTGCCCCGAGCTGCGGCAGGTGTCGTTACCGTCCACCATCCAGTCAGCCAACTACGCCTTTTTCGATTGCCCAAAGCTGCAGATCCTGAGCGGTCCGGCCACAGCCCCGCAGAACCTTCAGGCAACGCTCGTGGCTGGCAACCGGGTGCGGCTCAATTGGCAGGGCCCGCTGTTGGCTAGAGAGCAGAGCATCGATGTCCGTCGCTATCGGGTCGAATACAGCGTGAACGGTGGAAAGAGCTGGCAATCGCTCCTTGTCATTCCCGGCACAATGACCAGCGTGACGCTTCCGGCTCTGTATGGACGACGAACGTATGTTTTTCGTCTGACACCGATCGCAGGATTTCCGTACGCAGCACCATTCAACAGCAACGCGACCGTGCTAGGGCAGGCTGCGAGCACTACGATCACGGTACCGGGCCGGAGCCTTTTTCGCGTCTGACACGTGTTCGTCTCCTGACTGATCTGGCAGGTTTTGAGTCACAGCAAGTTCTCTTCTATACCGCGAGTGTGCCGTTCGGGGCTCGGGGCCTGGTGAAGGTGTAATCCATGGTTCGCTTCGGATTCCGTGTCCCGAGCCTGAAGAGACGCATCTCGGCCAGCGCGAGCGTGAAGCGGTACGTCCGGAACAGTCTCGGCCTGAAAGCACCGCGAGGCTGGGGCTGGCTGACGAACCCAAAGAAAGCCGCCTACAACCGGGTCTACAACAGGACGACGCGGGGGTGCCTGGTGCTGGTGGTAGCGGGAAGTTCCGCCATTAGTTTCTTGGTTGCCGCCATCGCCGCAGACACCACTGAGAGACGCCGTGCATCTCCAGGGCGGCCAGCTGTGGCGGAGAGACGACGAGCAGCTGCCCCGACGGGTTGGGACAAGATGGTCCGCGATGTTTTCCTCGACGATGCGTTCCGCATCTTGGAGGATCGCACGAAGAAGGGCACAGGGCAGTTGCCATCTCCACCTGTTCCTCAGCAACCCGATGAATTCGATCGCGCTGTACTGATGAAGTCACTGGAAAAAGCGGAGGAGTCTATTGCCCACGCTGTCGCCAGTGAAAAGACGTTCAAGCAACACGCGGCACTGCTGGACGAACAGATCGGGATTATCATGGCAGTCGCTTCGGAACTGCATGAGGCCGACCCCGACTACCGAGATGACAAGGACTATCAGCGCTTCGTCCAGTCGATGCGAGACGCCACTGTATCTATGCGGTCAGCTGTAAAGATAGCAAGCTACGAAGCATCGGGGGTGTCATTTGGCAACATCAAGCAAGCTTGTGACTCGTGCCATAGGACGTTTCGGTAGGGTGTGCTCGATAGCCCAGAGGGCATGCTTCTGCGACTTTGTGTGGTCTGCCGAAGGAGATGAGGGCCACGGTGGTCGCCTTGGAATTGCATCACGTGAGGGACGATGAGCGAGATTCAGCGGTACGGCAACTCAAGGCGATGGGCGGATGTCGTGGTACATCAAGGCGTTGCCTATTGGGTCGAGGTCGCCGAAGACCTCTCACTCGACGCTCACGGACAGATTACGCAGGTGCTCTCGCAGGTGGATGCAACGCTGGAGATGATCAAGAGCGACCGGACGCGGCTCCTGCAGGTGCTCGTCTCCATCGCGGACATGGACGACGCTGGGATTCTCAACGAACTCTGGGACGCGTGGGTTCCTGCCGATCATCCACCTGTCCGGGCCATGGTGCAGGTCGGCCTCGGGAAAGCCTATAAGGTCGAGATGGTCGTGACGGCGGCGATTATTGAGCCATGAGAGGCAGCCTTGTTCAGCATGGAGCACAACTACCGATTCGACCTACATGCCGGGGCTGATCTAGGAATAATAGAGGAGGATAATAATAGAGGAGACTCAACCCAATCGGGCAGACCCATGTGCGGCAGATATACCCTTCATTCCCGTGCCGAATTCATCGCCGAGCGGTTTGGTGTCTTAGTTCCGACCACGCTTTCCGGGCGGTTCAACATTGCCCCGTCCCAGCAGGTCTTGGCCGTCAGGCTCAACCCAGAGGTCCACGAGCGCGAACTCGTGGCCCTTCGCTGGGGGCTGATTCCGTTCTGGGCTGATGATCCCAGTATTGGCAACCGAATGACGAACGCCCGATCTGAAACAGTTGCCGAGAAGCCGTCCCTCTGTGCCAATGATAGGTGAGACACCTGCCTTTCCCCTATTAGAGTAGAGGGCCAGGAGGACATGAGATGGAGAACCAGAGGATGTTGAGTACCCAAGAAGC